>Ga0209755_10000149_pt1 | contig 134257 bp, 109 predicted proteins | sample TergutCo191P1_FD_187301 | JGI IMG/M metagenome (GOLD analysis project Ga0209755, IMG submission 187301) | Cornitermes sp. P1 segment gut microbial communities from Petit-Saut dam, French Guiana - Co191P1 (SPAdes) (version 2) | ecosystem: Host-associated > Arthropoda: Insects > Digestive... | reverse complement strand
CTTCCGGTCCGTAGAACTCATCCGGACTGTTGCAGTCCTTCAGCAGTTCGTCTAACACTTCTTTTGTTATCGCCATACTTTTCCTCCTTGGTAGTATAGCGCTTTACACAAAAATTTTTAAATCTCCAACCAGCGCACACAAAAAATCTTCTCCGTTTAATCATATCTGCTTTTAATTAGTTCATATAATTCTTTGCTTATTTCCTGTACTTTGTTTTTATATTTTTCTTTAAATTCATTTTCAAGAAGCGCGTAATTTGCTTCATCCATACCGCTGTCGAATAAATTTTCCAGTATTTCTTCAATGTCTTTATCTATATACGCAAATTGAAGCCATTGTTGAAAATTAATATTAACATCCATTATATTTTCCAATGTGTATTTTTTTTTATATCCGCCGCTTTCCCAATAAAATATTTTCCCATTTTTATCCATAATCCAGTAATCAGATGAATTATCCTCCCCTATAAACCAATAATCTTTTATCTTTTTTTTATATTCGTTTTTTATCCAATCAACATCATAAAATATTTCCGTTATATCCGTTGAATAAGTAGAATTATACAATTCACAGCGCGAAGAAATATTTGTTGGGTTAATATTGGTAACAATTTCCTTATATAATTCACTAAAAGTGAAATCAATTGTTTCATGGAAAGGCGTTGTTTGGGCAGCTTCTTTATTTTCTCCGAAAATCTCGTCTTTTATTTGTTCTATTGTTTTTAAATAAATTTCCATATATTCCATCCTTTGAGTGTTGTTATATATTTACAGCTCCGCTGCCAGAGCGTCATAATCACGGAAATTTCCCGCTTCAGTCAGCATGCAGCGCGCCGTTGTGCCGGGAAGCGGCGGTTTTTCGCATTTTATATGAACTTTTAAATAATTTTCTGATGTACCTAAACAGAATCCATCCTTCTCTTCCACAAGCACGTCAACTTCGCTGCCAAGCCAGCGGCGGACATAGCCTGCTCTGCCCTGCTTTGCCAAATCTGTAAGAATTTTCACCCGTCTGGTTACTTCGCTTTCTGCAACCGTATCCTTGAATGAATAAGCGGGCGTTCCCTGCCTCTTTGAATACGGGAAAACATGAATCCACGCGAAATCAAGTTTTTTGCAGATATCATAAGTTCTGTTAAACTCAGTTTCTGTTTCTCCGGGAAAACCTGTAATAATATCGCAGGCTAAAAATGGATCGTTCTTCGCTTTTCGCAGCAGCAATACGGCGTTTTCTATAACTTGCGCGTTATATGTTCTTCCCATTTTTTTCAGTATTTCATCGCTTCCCGACTGAACCGACAAATGAAAATGCGGACGTATCCTCGGGCGCGATAAAACGGCGCAAAGCTCTTCGTTTACGCTTTCCGGCGCTAAACTCGACAGCCGAACAGCAATCTTCTCTGTCCCTCTTAATAAATAATCAAGAAGTTCTCCCAACCCAAAAACCTTATTCTCTTCATCTCCGTGCCTCTGTGTCTCTGTGTGATATCCTCTTTCGATATACTGCGAAATATTCACTCCCGTAAGAACCGCCTCCGCGTGATTTTCTTCCAGAATACGCAAACGCGACAAAACTTCGTCCTTATCAAGACTTATACTCGGTCCGCGCGCGAGGCGTATTTTGCAATAAGTGCAGCGTTTATCGCAACCGTCCTGGATTTTTAAAAAACTGCGCGTGTGCTGCGAAAACTTTTTTGGATTAAACTGAAACAAATCTTTGCCGTCTTTGTTAATAATTTTATCTTTACTGATTACGCTCAGCCGTTCCATGCCGTCTGTTTCCAGTTTTAGTATGTCGTCTTTATTTAATTGCGCGTAACAGCCTGTAACGATAACGCGGGCATCGGGATATTCCCTGAGCGCTTTTCGTATAACGCGCCTTGCTTTTTGATCCGCCTTCGACGTAACAGTGCAGGTATTTACAATTACTAAAGATGGGGATTCGCAGTTTTGGCTGTAAAGATACCCTTCGGCGCAATACGCGTCTATAATGGCTTCGCTTTCGAGCTGGTTGAGTTTACATCCAAGCGTCTGGATTAAAAATGTTTGCATGATTTTACACGCGCGCTTTATTGATTGCCAAGCGTCCGTCGAATGCGTTCAATGCCGCGCTGAGCGTCAGATAATTGGCTGTTAAGGGAAAGAGCGCGTTCGTAGGCTTCAATCGCGCTGCTTAAATCGCCGGCGTTCTCTCTGGTGTACGCAAGCCTTGCCCACCACGCGGCGTTGTTGGGAACCCAGTGAACGGCTGTTGAAAGAGCTATATCGGCATGACGGAACTTGCCCTGACGGATATAAACCTCTCCCATCAGGTAATAAACCTGATCGATTCTCTGTCCTTCGGGAGCGGTGCTGGCGTACTCCTGAAGATACTGAAGCGCTTCGTCGTTTCTGCCCTGATAATAACTTATTTCGCCTAATATTTGCGTAATTCTGGAGTCGAAGCGGTACAAGGCGCGGCCAGCGCGGGCATAACGCATGGCTTCTTCAAGGCGGTTAAGCCTTATAAGAGACCAGCAAATAACAACATGCGATTCCAGATTATTGGGATTTTCGGTAATTTCATCGCGGCATATTTGCACAGAACGCTCAAAGTTTCCAAGACGGTACTCGGCAAGAGCGTCGGGACGGGGCGTTTGCGCGTAAACATCGAAAGATAGAAGCGTAAGAAAACATGCTAATAAAAAAATACTGTTTTTTTTCATATATGGTTCTTCCCAACCATCGTGCATCTTCCGTTAAACACACATCCGGTTTCCATAAAAATTTCGGGCGCTGTCACATTGCCGGACAGCTTGCCGGAAATGGTCACCTCAACTTTTTCCACCGCTATAACGTCGCCTTTTACCGTTCCGCGGATTAGAACCCGCAGCGCGTGAATATTGGCGTTTACCACGGCGTTTTCGTCTATTACAAGCAAACCTGTGGCGTTAATCTCGCCTGAAACCTTCCCTCTGATTAAAAATGGTTTTTCAAAGCGCAATGTACCCGTAAAATCAATGTCCTCAGACAAAATTGTGTCAAAATCCGCGTCTTCTAAAAAATCATTATATACTTCCGTCATACTGTTCTGATTATAACAAAATAAAAAAAAAATGGGAAGAGTAATATCTGCCGCTGTAAATTATCTTGTAAAATTTCAAATTTCGGTGTATCCTAAAGCAATAAAGCAGGAATTATGGAGGAAACATGGACTTTGTATCAGTAATGAAATCAAAAGCAGCGTCTTCGCTTAAAAGACTTGTTCTGCCGGAAGGCAAGGAAGAGAGGGTTATAAGAGCGGCGAGGATCATTGTGAACGAAAAATTGGCGGCAAGCGTTACATTGCTTGGAAATACCGCGGATATTCAGGAAATCGCGAGTTCGGAAGGCATCGAACTTGACGGTATCGATGTTGTTAATCCCGGAACCGACAACGCCGATTTGAACAAGTACGCCGACGTTTTTTATGAATTGCGTAAAAACAAGGGTATGACGCCGGAACAGGCAAAAATCGACATCGTTGATACGCTCAGATGGGGCGCGATGATGGTTCATTTGGGAGACGCTGACGCTATCGTCGCCGGCGCCATTAACACAACAGGCGATGTTTTAAGAGCGGGGCTTGCGATCATAGGAACCGCGGCGGGCATTAAGACGGCTTCTTCCTGTTTTGTGATGACCGGAATGGACAGCCAGTACGGCAAAGAAGGAGCGATGATTTTTTCCGATTGTGCGGTAATACCGGACCCTCTTGCCGAGCAGCTTGCCGATATAACAGAGTGCGCGGCTCAATCCTGCCGTGAATTTTTAAACGCTGAACCTGTAGCGGCTTTGCTGTCCTTCTCCACAAAAGGCTCCGCGAAACACGACGATGTTGTGAAGATTCAAAACACGGTAGAAATACTGGAAAAAAGGAAACCCGGTTTTGTTTTCGACGGCGAAATGCAGGCAGACAGCGCTTTAGTCCCTTCGGTATGCGATAAAAAAGCGCCGGGTAGCCCCGTACGCGGAAAAGTGAACATTCTGGTTTTCCCCGATTTAAACGCCGGCAATATCGGCTACAAGCTGGTTCAAAGGCTTGGAAAAGCGCAGGCCTACGGTCCGTTCCTTCAGGGGTTTGCAAAACCCATCAGCGATTTATCCAGAGGCGCGTCTGTAGACGACATCGTTACAACCTGCGCTGTAACATTGTCACGGGCAAAGTAAAAGAAGCAGTTGATAAATTTACCAAGTGTGGTTTATAATAAACCAACTTAACTTATAGAAATTTTTAGGAGGAACTAATGGCGACTATAAAAAAAGCTGCGGCAAAAAAACCTGCGGCGAAGAAACCTGCTGCTAAAAAACCGGCAGCCAAGAAACCGGCTGCTAAGGCAGCTTCGGCGAAAAAACCTGCGGCTAAGAAACCTGCCGCTAAAGCAGCTGCTAAAAAACCGGCAGCCAAGAAACCTGCGTCTAAAGCCGCTGCTAAGGCGGCTCCGGCAAAGAAACCGGCAGCGAAGAAACCCGCCGCTAAAGCGGCTCCCGCAAAAAAACCTGCGGCTAAAGCCGCAGCCGCGAAACCAGCCGCTAAACCGGCTCCCGCAAAAAAAGCCGCGGCAAAACCTGAAGTATCCGATGTAAAATTCCGCAATCTGTTTGACGCTTTTGCTCAGGGCAAGCTTCCTTTTAACAACGGATATATCGTTTCATCATTCTTCAGTGAAAAAACCATGTATTCAATTTACGAGATTGTTTCCTACGCCGGCGTTAAAGAAATTTTCCCGACAGCCGACGGTTTAACATTCGTTACAGGCGGAAAGAAATTATATGTTCTTGTGGAACATGACACATACGAGAAAAAATTCCAGGAACCGGTTTCAAGATCGGAAGGCGAAAGAATTCCAAAACGCTTCAGCGAACTTGAAATTGTTACCGCAAGCAATCAGACAAAAATGATGGTCGCGAAAGAGCCTAACGAATCATACGGTTCATTCACCATCCTTAAACCCACAGGCATTAACTTCTCTATGGTATTTTATCAAATGCCGGAAGTTTTTGATTCGCTCGCTTCCTTCTTCGCGGATTCTCTTAACAGATTCAGAAGAGTGCCCGCAGGCGACGCAAAGAGAGCCGGCAAATTAATCGCCGACACAGTAAAAAAATCAATGGGCTTCGAAGGCGAGTTCCAGTGATTGTAAACAGATAAAAAAAAGGCTGCCGCGAGGCAGCCTTTTTTATTGGTCGGTAATTTCTAAAAACAAAGCAAAACACTGATGTCTTGAAACTAAAAAACCTGGCGTTATTTATCCTTTACTTCCGCTTTTTCAATCTCCGCCTGCGCTACGGCAAGCAGCGCTATCGGCACCGAGTACGGAGAACAGGATACATAGTTGAGTCCTGAGTCCATGCAGAAGCGCACATTGTCGGGATTTGCGCCGTGTTCGCCGCATAAGCCGCAGACAAGGTCCGGGCGGGTAAGGCGTCCGCGGTCTGTCGCAAGGGCGATAAGTTCTTTAACGCGCGAATCCAATGTTGAAAAGGGGTTGCCGTTAATAAGGTCGAACAGGGTGTAATCAGGCATGAAGGATGTAAAATCGTCTCTGGAAATACCCAGGGTTGTCTGGGTTAAGTCGTTGGTGCCGAAACTGAAGAAACGTCCGTATTTGGCAATTTCTCCGGCGTCAAGAGCGGCAGCGGGAAGCTCAATCATGGTGCCGATTTTGTATTCAACTTCTTTCGCTTTTAACTCTTTGCGTAAAGCTTCTTCGATATCCACGATGCCGAGGTAATTTGATCCTTCGATCTTTTTTCCGTAAGCGATAAGCTTTAATTCCGCGTCGTTCATTACGATTGGAACCATGATTTCGGGGCGCACGTCGATTTTTTCCGAGCGCAGTTTATATGTCGCTTCAAAAATCGCTTTTACCTGCATTGCGTAAATCTCGGGGTACGAGACTGCTATACGGCAGCCGCGGTGTCCGAGCATAGGGTTTATTTCATGCAATGAGTCGATACGCGCCATTATGTCCGCTTTAACCGGTTTTGTGCCTTTTACTTTAGCGACATGAGCCATGTAATCGGCAATACTGTCGTTTGACTGCGGCATAAACTCATGGAGAGGCGAATCCAAAAGACGGATTACAACTTCCTTGCCGTCCATTACCTTCATGATGCCGTAGAAATCGTCCCTCTGCATAACCTGAAGTTTATTGAGCGCTTTCTGCCTTTCTTTTTTGTCATCGGACATAAGCATGTCACGGAAAACATTGATGCGGTCGGCTTTAAAGAACATATGCTCTGTGCGGCAAAGACCTACGCCTTCCGCGCCGAAACTTAACGCCAACGCCGCGTCTCTGGGAGTGTCCGCGTTGCAGCGCACATGGAAATCTTTCAGGAATCCCTTTGAAAGATCGATAAAATCAAGAAGCCCGGAGCCCTTGGGATCGGGTTCGATTAAATCCGCGACTCCAAGATAAATGGTTGACTCGCCGTAGAAAGGAACGTCTATTGTAATGTAGTCGCCTTCAGAAAAATTGATAGTCTCTATTGAAGCTTTATTACCCTTGATCTTTAAAGCGGGGGAAACAAGCGAAACTTTTCCGTACTGGCGCGCGACAACAGACGCGTGAGCCGAATAACCGCCTTCCGCGGTTAATACGCCCGTTGAAACTTCGATTGCTTTTACGTCTTCCGCGAAGGATGATTCTAAAACCAGAATGAACTGGTCGTCTTCCCCGTGCTGGGCGGCATATCTTTTTGCTTCCAGCAGCGCATCCGTGCTGAAATAAACTCGTCCGATTGCGGCTCCCGGCGCGCCCGCGATACCGCCCTTCCACGATTTAAAGCCTTTTACGCTCGATGAATTAATAACAGGGTGCAGGATTTCGTTCAGCCTTAAAGGATCTATCGCTTTTACAACGTAAGATGCGTTTACTATCTTTCGCTTTTGAAGATCAAGGAGCAATTTTAAATCCGCCTGTGTCGATTTTTGATCTACAAGCCTCTGCTCTATCAGCCACAGCTTTCCGTTTTCTACGGTAAAGCGAATCTGGCGGATTTCCTTGAACTTGTCTTCGAGAGTCCACGCGATTTTTTCAAGCTGTTTAAGATGGGATGAATCGATCTTGTTAATTTCATACCCTGTGGCTCCAATTTCGTTGAACTTGCCCGTAAAATAACTTCCCTGAAGTTTTCTCTCGCCCGTTACAACATTGCGGCTGAAGAAATGCCCCGAACAGGAATCCTTTCCGTAATTTCCGTATACCATCGGCTGAATCAAGATGGCTGTATCGTCATCGTTCTGCTCGTCCAGTCTGAGCATTTTGGAAATTTCATCGAGAGCAAGAAGGAGCTGCGTTTCAGCGTCGTCAAAGAAACCTTTGGGGAAATATTTGCCGTACTCGTCCATGTATTCAAAAGCGGTTTTTTTCTTCGGAAGAGGAGTTTTATCTTCTTCGCCGTGAAGTTCGTTGGAAGGTCCTTTAATGCCAAGCAGGCGTTTAATCAGCTTGTTTTTTACGGCAATATCGTCTTTTTCTTTTGTTTTGCCTTCAAGCTCTTTTATCCGCTCTTCGATACTAAGCATGCCGTTGATTAAAAACAACACTTCATTTACGGCAAAATCTTTTCCAACCCATTTCGCAAAACCTTCAAGCGTAGTTTTGGCAAGACCGTAATTATGCAGCGTAGGGTATGTGGAAATTGCCATGTTGGGAGAAATGATAACTTTTAAAAGCATGGGGTTTTCGGCGCTGCCGAAATCCTTGCCTGCCATCTTTCCGCATTTTGCCAAAAGAGCGCTTACGTCTTTCTTGATCGCTTTTATATCGATATCCGACGCAATATCCGCGTTAAAAATAAAACCCGGTAAGATGGGAAATCCAAGTTCGGCAAACTCATTAGCCTGCCGTCCGCGGATACCCAAAAGTTCCGGGCTTACCTTGGAAGGGATAACGTCTTTCTGACTAAAAAAATGTATTCTTGAGTCCATAAAATTTCCTTATTTAGAAAAGTTTAAGCACGGAATTAACCGGCCCGCGCAGGAACGCTTCAAACATTTGACTGGCTCCCTGTGCAAGGTAGCGCTGCAGCTTTGCGACATCCTGGATTTCATTTCCGGCTACGGCAAATTCAATGGCGCTGCCATGCTTTACCTTGCCCCACTTAAACAATGAATTAATATCCAATATCCTTTCATTTTCATAATATATGTATACTTCAAGATTGGGATGTCTTGCCTTGTAACTGGCGACAATCCTTTTCCATGCTTCAACATTGCCGTTGTGAAACAGCTCGTTCCTGACAACGACCGCGTAACGCGGGGTCATTCTCGCAGGTCCTGTTGATTTTACCTGTACTGCCGGCGCTGCTTTTGCGGCGGCGGGAGCGGCGGCTTTCTTCGCGCTCGGTTTCGCTTTGCCGGAAGACGCTTTCGCTTTTGCAGGTTTCGCTTCGTCCGCTTTTTTGGGTTTGGAAACTTTTTTTACGGTAAACTTTCCTCTGGTAAGCGCGGCAGGAGCGGTTACTTTCGCTCCCTCAAAAAGCCTGATTGCCAAATCGGCGGCTTTCTGGCAGTTGTCGTCTGTTTCGCCGCCCTGAAGTCCGGCATACACTACCATTAGTTCGCGTTTTCTAAGCTGTCCGAAACCTGTCATCTCTTCGGCGATTTTTGGATTCGCCACTAAAAGACCCATTTCGGGGTGGTGATAGGCGGCGACAAGATCAACTCCATTCCATTTGGAGAATTCTTTTGAAAGAACTGACAAGTCTTTTACTTCCGAAGAAAGATTGGCTGACGCTGTTTTATAACCCATTTTATCAACCAGCAGCATTCTTAGAAGCATGCCGATTCTGCCGCTTGTTAACTCTTCATCATCCATTTCATAAATAATATCGCCAAGATTTGATTTGGCGTCTGATGCTATTTCCATTGTCTTTTTTATATGTCTAACCGCGCTGTTAAAACCAGAGCGGGTAGAAAGAATTTCCAAATTGACATTGTCAGCCATATAGCCTCCTTTTCGTAAAAAAAGCCCCCGAAAATTCAATCGGGGGCGCTAAGTAAACACACGTGTACTAGAAACATCCCCTGACCTGACTGCTTTAAAGCGCCAAGTCAGGGGACTGTGGTTTTCTTTACGTACCCTATGGAGCGCTGCTTAAAAGCGAGGTTCCAAAAGCGATGCTCCGGGAACGCCGCTCTTTGAGCGATGCTCTTTTAGAGTTCCGCAACTCCGCCGCGTCCGCCGCTTTTCTTTGCCTTAGCTTTTGAATCAACTACGCCCTTTTTCTTGGGTTTCGGTTTCGCTTTTGCTTTGGCACTAGGAGCGCCAATCGCCGCCGGTCTTGGCTTGGGAGCCGCTGCCTGAGCAGCCTCCTCTTCTTCGGCATCGGAAACTGTTGCGAATGACTGGTTGATGTCTTCGCGTACTGTCGATCTTCTGCGGCTGAATGACGCAAACGCGGCATCCTGGAAGCCTTTTGATACGCCGTGGAGGAACTCATTGAGTACGTTCGCCATTGCGTCCAATGTGGCTTTTTTGCGCTTGATCGATGTAATATCTACGTCCAGAAGGATACCCGGCTGGAGGTGGTACGGATTGATCATGTAATCGAATCTGTAATATTCCCTTTCGAGCCATGCAAGCCTGTCTTCCATAACGCGTCTTTCGACCGGAAACAGATAATCCCACATTTTTTTCATTTTGTTGCGCATAAGGATAATGCGGCTGCGGATTCTGTCTTTTTCCCAAATGTACGTGCGGTTGGACTTTTCAACTTCGGTTTCCGCCGATTTGATGAAAGAAATTTCGTCCCAAACCTTGGCAATGTCTTCGTAGCAGGGTTCTCCGCTCTGTTCTTTAATGGTTTTCTGGATTCTTGCCTTTTTCTTCTTGGCTAAATCGCCGAAATCAACTATGTTGGAGCCTTTTTTGTCCACATAGATAACTTCCAGGACATCCCAGAGGTGCTGTACTTCGGTTTCGAAGCTCTTGAGCATTACATCATAGGCCTTGCGGTCTTCGATGAGCTGGGCGTTGTCGAAATAGCGAAGTTTGATTGAATAGCGCTCGTCGGGCAGATTGGCAATATCCGTGTCTTCATATTCACGAATAATGACCTCGCGGCCGTTCTTGAGGTTTTCGATGTACTGGTATCCCATCTTGGAAGTATCAAGAATCGCGGTAATTGAGTTGATCGCCGTGTTGAAGCCGCGGTTGCGGATATTTTCCATATCGATGATCTTTTTGATGCCTTCGCGGACATTAAGAGCGTCGAATGATTCAGGATCAATTTCGGCGCGAAGGTCTGTCAGCCTGTCCATCAGTCTCTTCGCCAGGAAGGTATAGCGTTTCGATTTCTCGTTTTCGGAATCGTCATCTGTGAAGGTGTCTACCTTGCCGAGTTTTGTAAAGATGATTTCTCCGTCCGTAAGTTCTTCCATGCCTTCGTCAATTCTTTCGTCTTTAATCTCTTCGATAAGTTTGTCGATGCTGTCGATGATGTGTTTCGCGATTAAGTCTTTGACGAGATATTCAACGGTTACCTGATAGTGGAAAATCGGGCTTATAAGCTCTGAGTCTAAAATGTTGACGGAAAGTTTTACATCGGTAACTGTCTTGGGTTTTAACGCATTGTCTTTGAACGCGCACTTTACAATGGAGTATGCGTTTTCGCCGCGGACGAAAGCGCCGGTGTCTGTCTTCTGACGAAGGATACTGTTGGTGTGGGTTTCAAGTTCATTGACGCCCCTCTGAATGTGACCCTGCAAGTGGCCGTACATGTTAACTACTGATTTTTCAATTTCGCCTGTGTTGAACTTGTCGGCGCCGCCAACGGCGTCAAGAAGATCCGCTATTTCTTTCGGCGTATAGCGTGTCAGAACTTTTGTCTCTTCTTTGTCAATAAAGTTTCTGACTTTCTTAACCATTTCATCTTCGCTCGTTACCATGTAACGGTTGAACATGTTCTGGTAATTCTGGTTGAAGTAATTGTACAGCTTTTCCTTTACGCTGCCCATTACATCAAGGCGTTCAAGAACGTCTTTTGGCAGACGCGCTGTTAAGTGGTGGATAACCTTATTGGTTTCTTCCTCCAGTAACAGATTTACTTCAGCCTGCTGATCACGATATTCCTGCGCTAATGAATTGCGTGAACCGACAGCACTTGGTTTCTCCGGATGGAATACATTCGGCGATTTGGGCAGATCAATTGCTCCCATATAACTCTCCTTAAAAATTAGTTTATAACTATAACCTTATGGAAGAATATCATGTTTTTTGACCAGTTGTAAAGCTCTTTTTTGGCTAAAACCGCGCCGGAAAAAACTAGCAATTTTTCCGGGAATATATTAGAATACTGGCATGATGAATAAATTTTTAAGACCATGTCTCAAAAATATCGGCGTCTTCATTTTCCTTGCGTTTCTTGTATTCTTCGGTATAACCCCTGTTTACGCCCAGCGCGCCCCAATCGATATAAACCTTATTATAGACGGCTCCTCTTCTCTTGCAGGCGTAAAAAACGAAATTACCGCGTGGGTAAATACGCGCCTTGATCAGATTCTTTCTGACGGAGATCGCGTTAATGTCTGGAACGCCGGATCACAGTCAAGAATTATTTATACAGGCAAGATGGATACAGCCGCGGACAAGGATGCAGTTAAAAAAAGCATCAGGGATATTTCCCCCGCGGGAAGCAGCCCCGATTTTTCAGGCGCGTTAAGAGACGCTTCTTCAAAGCAGAGTTCAGGCTACAGTTACACTCTTTTGATCAGCGCTTCGCCTCATGCGCTGTCGTCCGTTCTTTCGGGAACGCGGGCAAACTTGCTGCGTTTTTCCAGAGTAGAAGAATTCCCCGGCTGGCGCGCGCTTGTTGTAGGATTGAATCTTGAATCAAAAGTAAAGAGATCTGCCGCCGCGTTCTTCTCCCGTTAGCTCATGTTTGAAGCTGTTCTTTCGTTTTTAGACAGCCATAAATCTTTTATCCTTACAACGCATGACGCGCCCGACGCGGATGGTCTCGGCGCGGAACTTGTGATGGCGGCGATTTTAAAGAACACGGGAAAAGACGCAAGAATCATCAACTCTTCGCCTGTTCCCGAATACCTTCAATTCTTAATTACGGATATAAAAACGGAAATTGAAGTCTGGGATTTACACAAACATTCTCCCCTTTTGGAAAACTCGGCAATGCTTATTTTGGATACCTCGGAAGAAATCCATCTTGGCGCGGTTCGGGAAGCTTTAAAAATGACAAAGGCGAACTATGTTATCGATCATCATGAATTAAAACCCGTTTCCAAACTTGCCGGTTTTATCGATCCCACGTCTTCCTCAACTTCGGAGCTTATGATTGAACTTGCCTGCTTAACGGGAACCGGGCTGGATCAGAAAACCGCAACGGCGGCTTACGCGGGTATTGTATTTGACACCGGTTTTTTCGCGTATCCCAAAACAACCGAAAGAACATTCAGGGCGGCGATTAAAACTTATGAATGGGGAGCAGCTCCAAATCATATCTACAGGCAGTTAATGGAAAACTCATCCTGCGCGGCAGTCCTCCTTCAAAGACAGGCTCTTTCCAATCTGGAGTTTTTATCGGAAAAAAAGATCGCCCTTATTATCTTAAAAAAAGAAGATTTTGAAATATCTGGGGCTGAATTTGAGGATGTGGAAAATATCGTCAATATTCCGCTTAAAGCGAGAGAGGTGGAAATCTCCCTTTTACTCAAGGAAAAAAGCAGCGGAGAGATTTTCTGCTCTCTGCGTTCCAAGGGCGCGGTAAATGTTTCAAAGATTGCCCGGAATTTCGGCGGCGGCGGACATATAACGGCTGCCGGATTCAGAAGCAGTTCCGGTCTTGATGAGACGGTTAAAAACCTGCTGGATTGTGTGGAATCGCGGCTTAATATGTGATAACCTGAACATAATGAAAAAAGCGCTTATAAATTCTTCCATCATAGTCGCCGCCTTATCGATCATTTTGATTGTCTTTCTGGCAACCGGTTTTTTTGACCGGATCACGGCTAAAGACGATAAAGAAGAGACAAAAACGCGAATTGTAACCCCCAGAGAAACAGCTTCAATGTCATCATCCGATCAGGCGGGGCGCATGATCCGAGAAGAAAACCTCAGTTTAAAAATGTCTTTGGAAGATAACGAAACGGTGATTGCCGTGCTGAACCGGCAGAGCGAAACGCACCAGATGGAAGAGCAGTTTGTGGTTTACCGCACAGATAACGCGGCATCTCCGGCTTTCATAACATTTCTGGGTTATGATCAGATTCAGCGCGGATACACGCGGATGTGGAACGCGCCGACTGCCGCGACCAGAACAGAAACCATATCTCTTTTCAGCCAGGATTTAATCGGCGACAGAAACAACTGCATTATAGTTACCGGCATGAATGCCAACAATGAACATACAATGACCATTTTCAGAGGCAATCCCAATCAGCCGCCGGATACGGAATACAAGAAAATAGCCGAACTTCAAATAGCGGGATCGATTGTAGTTCAGGAAGCGGGACGCACCGCAGCGTATCAGCAGGGTATAACGAGGGGTCAAAGTCATACCCTTGTTTCTTACGGGCACGATAACGCGTCTTTAAATATGCTGGATCAGATTGAAACCGTTTACGCGTTTAACGCGCTAAGCGAGCAATACGAGCAGGTTAATGTTTCAAGGATTCCAGGTTCTCAAATTGAGCAGAGGAGGCTTAGAGAATTGTTAAGCGGCGCGCCCGGCGTTTTTGAAGGGTTTATAAGCGACCTCTGGTACTATGTAACTCCGCAGGGAACAATCGATACAATGCAGTATTTGTATTTTAACCCTGCCGGAAAGGAAATCATTTTTTACGGTGACGAGGCGCAGCAGGTTTTCCGGTGGCAGACTTCCAACCCTACGCGATTCGGCATTTTTATCAGAAGCCAGAATATATCGATAAGCACATTGCTTCGTTCTATCGATATTGAACTTGAATCTTTGGACAGCATCAGATTAAGAGTAATAGAAGACGTCAGATTGAGGATAACCGCAAACACTACATGGGACGGTTCTTACAGAAGAGCCGGAACCGCCAATTTTAAAGAAACTGTTTCAGAGGTACGCCCTACGGTTGACGCGGTTTTCGATTCATCATGGGGCAGGATTCAATTTAACATTTCGGGCGAATACTCAATCACTTCCAGCGGAAACTCAAGGAAAGGCCGCTATGTCTTTTATCAGGTAGACAGCAACGATCTTTTGGAACTTCGCAGCGAGAACGGCGCGGCGGAAAACCGCATGGTTTACAAAATCGAATCCGCCGCAGGACTGATGATTCTCTCCCGGGTAAGAGTCGGAACCAACGGCATCCAGGATTTACTGGAGCCGCCGGTTACGTTTACGCCTGTTAATTAAATCACACCCTGATCCAGCATGGCTTTAGCTACTTTCTTGAAGCCTGCGATGTTGGCGCCGATTACGAAGTTGCCGGGTTTGCCGGCTTCTTTTGCCGCGTTATCCATACTGCGGAAAATGCCCTGCATTATGCCTTTTAATCTTGAGTCCACTTCTTCGAACGACCATGGAAGACGCGCGGAGTTCTGGCACATTTCCAAACCGGATGTCGCAACTCCTCCCGCGTTCGCCGCTTTGCCGGGGAAGAACGCAACGCCCTTGCTAAGAAGCAGTTCTGTCGCGTCCATTGACGTTGGCATATTCGCGCCTTCGCCTACAATTTTGCAGCCGTTGGATGTAAGAGTTTTCGCGTCTTCAAGAAGAAGCTCGTTCTGAGTAGCGCACGGAAGAGCGATGTCGCATGCAATGTCCCATACCCTGCCCTTGCCGACATCGGTGTAAACCGCGTCTTTGTGGGCATCGGCGTATTTAGAAAGCCTTTCTCTTTTTATTTCTTTAAGGTCTTTAATTGTATCAAGATTGATGCCGTCTTTGTGGAAGATGAATCCGTTACTGTCAGACATACTCACGACTGTCGCGCCTAAAGACATCGCTTTTTGCGCCGCGTAAATCGCGACATTTCCGCTGCCTGAAATAACAACTTTTTTCCCTTTGAAGCCGTCGCTCTTGCTCTTTAAATATTCGTCTACGATGTAAACAAGACCGTAACCTGTAGCTTCGGTTCTCGCAAGAGATCCGCCCCAGTTTAAACCTTTACCCGTAAGCACGCCTTCGAACCTGTTTACGATACGTTTGTACTGACCGTACATAAAACCGATTTCCCTTCCGCCGACTCCGATGTCGCCTGCCGGAACGTCGGTATCGGGACCGATGTGCCTGTAAAGTTCAGTCATGAAAGACTGGCAGAAACGCATTACTTCGTTATCGCTCTTTCCCTTGGGGTCAAAATCCGAGCCGCCTTTGCCGCCGCCCATTGGAAGCCCTGTAAGGGAGTTCTTAAAAATCTGTTCAAAACCGAGGAATTTAATAATGCTCAAATTGACGGAAGGATGGAAACGAAGTCCGCCCTTGTAGGGGCCGATCGCCGAATTGAACTGCACGCGGAACGCGCGGTTAACCTGAACCTTTCCCGAATCGTCCAGCCACGGTACCCTGAAAACCAAAGCGCGTTCCGGCTCAACAAGCCGCTCCAAAAGACCGGCTTTTTCATATGTACTGTCCTGATCTACGATAATACGCAGCGATTCCAATACTTCCTTTGCCGCCTGGATAAACTCAGGCTGCCCGGCATCTCTTTTTTCGATACCGGCGATAATGTTGTCGATGTATCCCATGATATTCCTCCGATATATTTATACTTTTTTTATGGGGAATCTGTCAACAGACACATTGCTTGACATATACTGATAAGCCGTAAAAGCTGTATATAACAACGCTTGAGGATTAAAAGTATTCATAATATAATGGAAGTGATAATGCGTGAACGTGTTTTTAACATTGCTTTTTTTCCCGTATTCTCAGTTTTTCTGTTGATCGCGGCGTTGGCAGGATGCGGTCAATCACCTGCGCAAAATTCCGGCAGACATTCAGCCGTTACTCCGCTGTTTACATCCTACAAAAATATTCCGACAGTGACCAACACCGAAATTCTCGCGGTTGAAGCGCTTGCTAAAAAATATGATTCATTTGTTTACGGAATGGTTCCTTCTACCGAAGCGTTTCTCGATTCGCAGAGCGGCGAAATATCCGGCTACTCTGCATTAATCTGCGCATGGCTGACAAAATTATTCGGAATAAAATTTATACCTCAAAATTTTCAATGGCACGATATTATTGACGGATTGCATGACGGAACAGTTGATTTTACAAGCGATATGACTGATACAGAAGAACGCAGGAAGATGTACCATTTAACAGACGCAATATCACAGCGTACGTTAAAATATATGAGGCTTATTGACAGCCAGCCTTTTTCCAAAATTATTGAAACACGGCCCCTTCACTTTGCGCTGCTTGAAGGAACCATGGCATATAATTATGTCGTTACTTCGGGTAATTATGATTATTTTGACGTTACATTTGTTGAAGACGCCCATGACGCTTATGAATTATTAAAACAGGGTAAAGTAGACGCTTTTCTTGAAGAGGGCATAATAGAAGCGTCCTTTGACATATACGGCGATGTAATTTCAATGGATTTTCTTCCGTTAATTTACAATCCTGTTTCCATGGCTGCGTACAGGAGCGAACTTGCGCCGATTATTTCGATTGTGCAGAAGGCAATGCAAAACGGAGAAACGTCCCATTTTATGGAACTGTACAAACAGGGTGAAAAAGAATACAACAGACATAAATTCTTTTTAATGCTTAACGATAAAGAACGCGCGTTCTTGCTGGAAAACAGGGAAATTCCATTTGTCGCCGAGCATTACAATTATCCGATAAGTTTTTATAATAAATACGAAAAGCAATGGCAGGGAATCTACTTTGACGTATTGAATGAAGTATTCGAACTCACCGGTCTTTCGTTCAAACTAATAAACGACAAGGATACGGAATGGCCTGAATTGCAAAATCTTTTGGAATCGGGAGACGCGTCCATAATTTCAGAGCTTATTTTTACTGATGAACGAAAATCCAAAGAGTTTCTTTGGCCGGCTACTCCGACGTTAATTGACAACTACGCGCTCCTTTCAAAATCCGAAACTCCCAATGTAAAACTAAAAGATGTTTTAGACGTTACTGTCGCAATACCTGTCGGCACAGCTTATGACGAAATGTTTAACAGCTGGTTTCCGAATCATCCGCATATTAAAAATTATGAAAGCTCCGATAAATCGTTCCTCGCGCTTGAACGCGGAGAAGTTGATATGGTGATATCCAACCAGCGCCGCCTCCTTGCGCTGACAAACTACCATGAATATTCCGGTTATAAAGCCAATCTGGTTTTTGATCGGACAACAGAATCATATTTGGGATTCAACAAAGATCAGGGAATTTTATGCTCCATCTTCAACAAAGCTCTTTTAATAATTGATATAAAAAGCGTTGCGAATCAATGGGTGCTTAAAACTTACGACTACAAAGGCAAAATCGCGCAGACCAGGGTACCGTGGCTTATAGGCGTATCAATTCTGCTTTTATTTGTCCTTATCCTTATGTTTGTTATGTTTGTAAGAAAACACAACGAAGAGCGGCGGCTGGAAATCCTTGTCAAAAAACGCACTGCCGAAGCGAATACAGCAAACCGCGCCAAGAGCGATTTTCTTGCCAACATGAGCCATGAAATACGCACTCCGCTTAACGCGATCGTCGGCATGACCATAATCTGTAAAAGTGAAAATAATCCCGAGAAAAAAAACATTGCCCTCGGTAAAATCGAAAACGCGTCCGCGCATCTTTTGGGTATTGTTAACGATGTGCTTGATATGTCAAAAATAGAAGCAAACAAGCTGGAATTATCCCCTGTTAGATACAACTTTACAAAAATGCTGCAGAAAGCGATAGGCGTCGCCAACTTCCGTTTAGACGAAAAAAACCAGAAATTATCTCTTGAGATTGACGAAAGAATTCCAAAATACCTTATCGGCGACGACCAGCGCCTTGTGCAGGTAATAACCAATCTATTAACGAACGCGGTAAAATTCACGCCTGAAAAGGGCGAAATAAGTTTAAAAGCCGTCATGCTCGGCGAAAAAAACGGCGAATATGAACTTCGTATCGAAGTAAAGGATAACGGAATCGGCATATCACCCGAACAGCAGGCAAGGCTTTTTAACGCGTTCGGTCAGGCTGAAAGCGGAATAAGCCGCAGGTTCGGCGGCACAGGATTGGGGCTTGTTATCTCCAAACGTATAATCGAATTGATGGACGGCAATATCTGGATTGTTTCCGAACTCGGAAAAGGCGCGTCGTTTATTTTTACGATAAAAAATCAAAAAGCCGAAGGCGATCAAAGCGACGAACAGACAGACAGCGCTGCTCTGCCGCAGAACAACGATTTTACAGGAAAAAAATTACTGCTTGCGGAGGATGTGGAAGTTAACCGCGAAATAATAATCTCGCTTTTGGAAGAAACAGGCATTTCAATTGACTGCGCCGAGAACGGAAAAGAAGCGTATGATTTGGTTAGGGCAAATTTGGATAAATACGACTGCATCTTTATGGATATTCAAATGCCCGTAATTGACGGATACAAAGCTACCCGGCTTATAAGAGCAATCCCGGAATTAAAGAACAGAAAACTGCCTATTATCGCGATGACAGCGAATGTTTTTAAGGAAGATGTTGAAGCCTGCATTGAAGCGGGTATGGATGATCATTTGGGAAAACCGCTGGACATTAACGAGATGTTTGCGAAGCTCAGAAAATATCTGGGATGACGCTTTAAAAACGCGTTATCAGTTTCTCTATACTTGCCAGCTTAACCGCAATACAGAAAATTTCCAACGCTTCTTTTAACTCGCCAAGAGGAGGACAGGTTGGAGCGATACGGATATTTTTATCATGCGGATCATTCCCATGAGGATATGTCGCGCCAGCAGGCGTTAAAGCGACACCGGCGTCCGCGCAAAGAGCGACAATGCGTTTCGCGCAGCCTTCCAGAGAATCAAAACTGATAAAATAGCCGCCTGCGGGGTTTGTCCATCTTGCGATATCAAGCCCGCCGAGTTCATTTAGAAGAGTGTTATTTACAAGCTCAAACTTTGGTTTTAAAATTGCCGCGTGTTTTTTCATGTGAGCTTTAACGCCTGCCGCATCTTTGAAAAAACGCACATGGCGAAGCTGGTTTAATTTATCAGGGCCGATTGTCTGTGCGCTTAAACGCTTGCGGATATGCTCGCAGTTTGATTTTGAGGATGCCATGCAAGTTACGGAAGCGCCTGCGAAACTTACCTTCGAAAATGAGGCAAAAATATAAACCATGTTTGGGTTTCCGGCTTCTTCGCAAAGACGGATGATATTTGGAATTTTTGTTTCGGTATCTCCCAAATCGTGGAAGGCGTACGCGTTATCCCAATAAATGCGAAAATCATTCGCGGCGGGTTTTAGATTCGCCAAACGCTTTATTATTTTGTCGGAATACACAATGCCCGTAGGATTGGAAAATTTGGGAACGCACCAAATGCCTTTTATCATCGGATCGGAGGCGACCATCTCTTCTACTGTATCCATATCGGGACCGTCGAACCCCATCTCGATAGGGATCATCTCGATGTGAAAATAATTGCAAATTGTAAAATGGCGGTCGTATCCCGGAGTCGGGCATAAAAATTTTACCTTCCCCTGACTCTGCCACGGCGTTCCGTCTCTTACCCCGTGAGACATATTTACGGCGACATTGTCAAACATCAAAGCAAGCGATGAGTTGCCCGCGACAATTACTTCGTCTTCGGTTAAATCAAGAAGCTCCGCGAATATCTTTTTTAATTCCGGTATGCCGTCCAAACCGCCGTAGTTGCGGCAATCGGTTCCGTTTATGGCTTTATAATCATCCGCGCTAAGGCATGTAAGCATTTCGTTGCAGAGATCAAGCTGTTCCTGTGATGGAACGCCTCGAGTCATATTCAATTTTTTGCCTTTTTCTTTATGGCTTTTTAACTGGCTTTCCAGACCGTTTTTTAAAGCTGATAATTCGTCTTTGCTTAATTGCGCATAAGGTTTCATAGGTAAACATTACACTTTTTTAAATTGTTTGCCAATAGTATCTACCCCAAGGAAAAGTTCACACAAAGGCACGAAGGCGCAAAGTTGTTGTTCGAAAGCCAATCCTAAACCTAAAAATATATTTCTTGACTATCTATTTTTTTTGGGTTAAAGAGCGTACTTCGAAGCACGCGCATACCTTCGTGCCTTTGCGTCTTTGTGTGAACTCTTTTTTGGTCTCTTGTGTGAACTTTTATTTGATCAAAAACGAATCAAACCCGGCGGAGCGAAGAGCGTTGGCAGTTTGGGTTTGGTCGCTGCCGGCTGGAACTGTGACCGCCCACATCTGGTTTCCATTCACTGTACGCTGTTCTAATGAAGGGGTAAAGCCCGCTCTTTGAAGGTTTATTACCTGCGCCTGGGCGTTCGGCTGGCGGCTGAAAACACCTGTCTGCAAACGGGCTGTAGATTGCGGCGATGGCTGAGCGGCAACCGGCTCTGTGGCAGCTGTTGACTGTGCGGCTGTTGTTTGAGCCGCCTGCTGCGGGATAAATCCTGGAGCCGGGCTGGAGGCAAGAGACAGGGAATCCAAACCGCCCGCGAAGAGCCAGAAGGGGCTTGGGCGGATTGCGATCAAAGACGCTGACTCTGCCGCGGCTAAACGGCCTTCAGGGGTTTGCGGAAATTCCGAGATTAAGCGCTGACGCCACATTTCCGAGCCGCCGCCCAGTGTAAACGGCGACATGCTTCCTTTGGATGAAGCGATGAGCGAGCCGTCCGATAATTTCCATAAAACAAAAATTATCTCATGCTTGATTTGCGCATATTCAGGGTTGTCGGCAAGAGCGGCAAGTTCCGATAAATCGCCCGTCTTTATCGCCTTTATGCCGGTGTTTAAAAAACGAGCGCGCGGCGATTTTGTCAGCAGCGGATTCAAAGCGGTTACAGCTCTGTCCCACTCGCCCATCGCGGCAAGGCAATACGCGCAGGATAAAAGCGCGTCATCGTCTACAGAGCCGGGAACAGCGCCCGCCGCTTCGAACCAGTTTCTTGCAGCTCCCTCAATGTCGCCTATGAGCTGGCGAAGACGGGCAAGACGCACAAGAACTTCGTGCCTTTGCGCGGGCGAAATATTTTTGCCGGAAACGGATGCTTCCATTTTTTTTAATTCTGTTTCAAGAGAAAGACCTGTCTGTGCGAAAACTGCCGGGGAGAGAAACGAGCATAAGATAATTGCAATTACGGCAGCGAAGACCACTTTCATTTTTTATTACCGCGCCTGTTGGAGAAAAATCTTTCCCTAGCCAAAGCGGCATCCTGTTTTATTTGCTCATCTTCGGCAGGTTCAAATGTTTCCATTTCCGCCGGTTCTTCGGCGGCTTTCTTTTTTGACTTTGCCGGTTTATCCGCGCGTTTTTTTCTTATTTGCAAAGCCAGAGGCAGCGCGCAGAAAAGCCCGACCACGAAAGAAAAGAATACAGTTATAAACACGGGAACTTGTTCAATCACCGTAAAACCAAAACTGATATTGCATCTGTTGTCCAAATTGAAGGCGGCAAATATCATAAAAATAATAAAAACGATTATCGCAATTATTAAACGCCAGGGCATCTATTGACCTCCGTTGCTTTAAATGTGTTTCCCTTCAAGGCTGATAACGTAAGTTTTCCGAAAGAGCCAATCATCGATTTGGGACCGGGAACCGCCACCATCTCGTCTTTTTCAGTCCTTGTTATTAATTCATCGGCATTTTTCCGTGAAATTCCTTCTACTAAAACGATTTCCGTACTGCCGATTCGGCTTTTCAGCAGTTCCGAGGTATGCTTTTTCTGCAGCGCGATAACTCTGGAAAGCCTTTCTTTTTTAACTTCTTCGCTGATTCTGTCCGGCAGATCGAAGGCTTTTGTGCCTTCACGGGGGTTAAAATGGTACATATACGAGTAAAGAAACTTGATTTCTTCCATTAAATTGAGGGTTTTTGCTACATCTTCCTCGGTTTCACCCGGAAAACCGACTAAAATATCCGTGGAAAGGGTAATTTCGGGCATGGCTGCGCGAATTTCCCTTACCAATTCCAGAAAACGCTCAACAGTATAGCCGCGGTTCATCGCTTTCAGCACTTCGTTTGAGCCGTGCTGAACCGGAAGATGGATATGACGGCAAAAGATTCTATTGGAAGCCATAGCTTCAATCGTTTTAGACGAAAAATTTTTAGGATTAGCCGACAGAAAGCGAATCCGCCCTATCGCCGTTTTTTCAGCCTCAAGCGCGATTTGATTCAGCAAGACGGAAAAATCCGCCTCATCCTTTTCCCAATAATAACTGTTTACATTCTGCCCCAGTAAAGTGATCTCGCGCACTCCCCTTGCGCCTACAAGGCGGATTTCATTCATAATATTCTGCGGATCGCGCGAGATTTCCCTGCCGCGGACATAGGGCACAATGCAGTAAGAGCAGAAATTATTGCAGCCGTGCATGATAGGTATAAAACTTCTGAACTGCCCTTCTTCAAGATGAGAATCAGAAAACGAAAAAACCGTTTTTTCATTTATGTCGAATAACGCTTTTGTATTATTTTCAGCGGCTTCAAGAATGAGGGGAAACTGCGATCTTGCGTTTGTGCCCATAACATAATCAACCTGCGGAAATTTCTCTATAAGTTTTCCGCCGAGCCTTTGCGCCATGCAGCCTGCGATTACAAGCGAAAATATTTTTTTCTGTTTCTTTTTGATTCCTGCGTAATGGGCGATGCGTCCAAGCGTTCGTTTTTCAGCAGTTAAACGCACAGAACACGTATTAAGAAGAATAATATCCGCGTCCTGCGCAGTATCCGCCTGCGTCCATCCGCGTTCTTTGCAGACAAGCTCAAGAGCCGCCGACTCGGCGCTGTTCATCTGGCAGCCGTACGTTTCAAAAAAATATTTTTTGTTATACGCCATTTACGAACGTTTTTTAAGACCGATTAAAAACTTAATTCCATTCACGATGCCAAGAACCAGAAGCCCGATAGCGCCGATACTGAGTAAAGTGCTGGAAATAGCGGTGATCGCGGGGATTCCGGTTTTTGAAAGCACCGCGAGAACCCCCGCCGACGTAATGATAACGCCGGCTTTTCTGTCCGCAGGATCTTTTGAAAGAAGGGAACCGATACCGACAAGGCATACAAGTCCTCCGACAATCAGCCCAAGCCCTCTGAAGCGGGCAAGTATATTCAAAATTAAAAGAAACGCTCCGCCCGCGGTATAGCCGATTGCGGTAATTCCAAGTTTTGACAAACTTGATGTCGAAGGAATGTTTTCGATATTATCGTTCATATTAATCTCCTTTGCGCGGCTTCAATTACATTCTGCAAAAGCATCGCGATAGTCATAGGACCCACTCCGCCGGGAACAGGCGTATAAAAACCGGCTTTTTGCGCGGCGGCAGGGTCTACATCGCCGCAAACGCGGTAACCTTTTTTTTCGCTTTCATCCGGCACGCGGTTTATGCCTACATCTATTACAACGGCTCCTTGTTTTACCATTTCCGGTTTAATAATATTGTGTTTGCCGGCGGCGGCGATGAGAATATCAGCCTGCAGGGTATGATACGCCAAATCTTTTGTTCCTGTGTGGCACAATGTAACAGTCGCGTTGTATTCTTTTCGTGCTAAAAGATTCGCAAGCGGTTTCCCCACTATGTTGGATCTTCCGACTATTACAGCGTGACTGCCCGCAACGGGAACATTATATTCACGTAACAGCATTAAAACTCCGTGCGGCGTGCATGGTAAAAAACCGGGTTTTTCCAAAATCATATTCCCGGCAGAAACAGGATGAAAACAGTCAACATCTTTTTCGGGCGCGACTGCGGCGTTTACTTTTTCTTCATTGATGTGCTTTGGCACAGGAGATTGAACTAAAATGCCGTGAACTTTTTCGTTTTTATTTAGATCGTCAATAATTTTTAGAAGCTGTTGTTCGCTTGCAGATTCAGGAAGCCTTATATCAAGGCTTTCCATCCCGGCTTCCGCAAGCGCCTTTTCCTTCGACTTAACGTAAGACAAACTGGCGCCGTCTTCCCCAACAAGCACCACAGCAAGACAAGGTTTAATGCCTTTTTCATTCAATGCCGCAGCTCTATCTTTAACGCTCCCGCGAATCTTTAAACCTAATGCCTTCCCGTCCATTATGATTGCCGACACTTCTTTCTCCTTACTTAAAAATTCAAAGCTAATATTACCATAAAACGCCCGGATTTGGCAGTTATTGTAAAATCACCGCTGAACGCTATATTACTTAACCCGAAAAAGCCGCGATCCCAGGGAAGGTTTGAAAGCGGCCATTTTAATCCCCTGCTTTGCGCTTCCCACGGTCCCGCTCCAAGCGGAAAAACCGAAACAACCGCGTCTTTTTCAAGACTGAGCGATAATTCAATCTGCGATTCGCCTGAGTCCAAACAGCGGATGTCCTCTTTTCCTGTAATCCACCGGTCCGGAAATAATTCTCTTTCAAAAAGCGATCTGATGCCAAAAAGGTGATCTATTCTTCCGCCGCCGCCGCCTATAATCCAAATCTCATCGCAGCCTTTTTCCGCGGCAAGCGAAAAGGCAAGCTCGGTATCGGTATAATCTTTGTCTTTTTCAAAACGGACAACGCGCTGGGACGGAAGCCCTGAGAGACGCGATTCGTCTTCGAGCGAATCAAAATCGCCGATTACCCAGTCAGGCGTAACGCCCGCGTCCTGCGCGGCGGCAAGCCCCGAATCAGCGGCAATAAAAAGAGCGCCTTCCGCTGTTGTCTCAAGCAGCCGTTTAACCGCGTCAGACTGAGGTCCTTCTCCGCCCGTAAATATAATCCCTAACATTAATCTCCAATAGTTTCACACAGAGGCACAAAGGCAAAGCGTTTGGTTACGAATCCTTTGCGCTCTTTGTGTCTTTGTGTGATGATCTTACAGAATAAATTCAGTATACTGAGTTTACAAGGTAAATTCAATTGAAAGCCGGTATAGACCCAATATTAAAAGAGATTGCCGCGATTTTTAATAACGCCGGGAAAGAGATCTATCTTGTGGGCGGCGCCGTAAGAGATATGCTGATGGGAAAAAAAATACACGATTGGGATTTGGCGACAAACGCCGAGCCCGAAGAAGTTACCGCCATCATGCGGAATAATAAGGGCAAGGTTATTCCGACAGGCATCAAACACGGAACAGTCACTGTTTTATATAAAAAAAACAGCGCCGAAGTTACAACATTCAGAACAGAATCGGATTATTCAGACGGGCGAAGACCGGATAAAGTTTCCTACGCAAAAACCATCGAGGAAGATCTTTCAAGGCGCGATTTTACAATGAACGCCGTTGCCTTAAAACTTCCATCCGGCGAAACGGTTGACCCATTCAAAGGCGCGAAAGACATCAAAGCTGAATTAATCCGCTGCGTAGGAGAGCCGGCAGCAAGATTCAGCGAAGACGGACTTCGCCCGCTGAGAGCGGTGCGATTCGCAGCCCAGCTGGGTTTTATAATTGAGCAAAATACATTGGACGCAATTCCTGACGCCCTTTCTGTATGCGAAAAAGTTTCCAGCGAAAGAGTGCGTGATGAAATCGAAAAAATAATCGCATCGTCTCTTCCTTCGCAGGGTTTCAGATTGATGGAAGAAACAGGATTAATGCACCTTTTTCTTAAGGAATTTTCAGACTGCCGGGGCGTTGAGCAAAAAGGTTTTCATCAGTTCGATGTGCTGGATCATTGTCTTCTCGCCTGCGATTTCGCGGCGTCTAAAAACTATTCGCAGGAAGTTCGCATGGCGGCTCTTTTTCACGACATCGGAAAACCTTCCTGCCGCGGAGTTGATGAAGCAAGCGGCGTTATAACATTTTACCGCCATGATGAAGTATCCGCCGCCATGTGCCGCAAAATTATGGAGCGGCTGCGCTTCCCCAACGCCGTTACGGACAAAGTCTGCCATTTAATTAAAGAGCACATGTTTAAATATGAGGACGACTGGACAGACTCCGCCGTACGCAGATTCATTGCCCGCGCAGGCGAAGAAAATCTTGAAGACATGTACAGCCTGCGCCGCTGCGACGCGTTTGCCTTCACAGGCAAAGCGGGCAGTTTTGCTTCTGTTAATTCATTCTCAAAACGGGTAGATAAAGTCCTCGCCGAAGGCCGCGCCTTCTCGCTGAAAGACCTCGCCGTTACCGGAAACGATTTAATGCAGATAGGCATTCCCGCAGGCAAAACAATGGGGATAATTCTAAAAGAACTGTTGGAAACCGTCCTGGACGACCCCGCGCAGAATACCCGGGAAAAACTGCTGGAAATTGCTGACAGAATTAACACCCAGAGGAGATAATTAAGATTTTTTAAATATTTTTTGCATTTTTCCGAATAATGTGATATATTGGTAGTAATCACATCTAATAAGGAAATAATTATGAGAAACAAGAAAATTTGGTTAGTAATTTTAATTGTAACTTTAACGCTTGCCGTTTCAAGCTGCAAAGTTCTTGAAGATGCCTTTACAGTTCCGTCATGGGCTCAGGGAACTTGGTATCTCACTCCGAAAAGTGAAATCGTAAACATACGGATTGATGAAGTTGCAACAATTACTTCAAAAAAGCTTATTCCCACAGCAGAACTTGTTAAACTCATACCAGGAGCCAAAGAGACTGACGTTTCATATGTAAGTGTAGATAATGAAAAAGTGCACTTTGAGGTGCTACAAGTTAGAAAAGGGAATTCACCCAATGAAATAATTATTGAGCCAATCGGAGGAATAACTCCTTTTGAAAAGACCATTTACAAATAATTTGAAGATTTAACCGCGAACTATACGAAAAAATCACACAGGCGCAAAGTATTTGGATGCCGATTCTTTGCGCCTTTAAGTCTCCGTGCGGGTTCTCTATACCACTTTACAAATATATAGGTAAACGCTATACTCTAATTTAAAAAAAGGAGGCAAACATGCGTTCTCTTGTAACAATTCAAAAAGTAAAATCCGTCGCCGCAATCCCCGATTCCGATTTTTTAGAGCTTGCGCACGTAATGGGCTGGCAATGCGTCGCAAAAAAAGGCGAGTTTAAAGAAGGAGACTTGGGAGTTTATTTTGAGGTTGACAGTTTTTTACCCGTAGACGAGCGTTATGAATTCCTTCGATCTTCTTCATTCCGCGATAATGTTGATAACGGACAGGGTTTTAGAATAAAAACCATGAAAATGCGCGGGCAGTTATCGCAGGGGCTTTTATTGCCGTTGGATAAATTTCCGGAACTGACAGATTGCGCAGAAGGAACCGATGTAACAGAAAAATTAAATGTAAAAAAATGGTACATTCCCGAAACCGCCATCGCGGGCGGATCAATTATCGGAGAGAGACCCTACGGCATTCCCGCTTCAGATGAAATCCGCATACAGTCCGCGCTTGAACTTTTGGAACAGCTTAACGGAAAGCCGTATTACATCACAACAAAAATGGACGGCACTTCCGGGATTGTCTACTATATCGACGGAAAAATCGGCTGCTGTTCCAGAAACAAGGAAATAAAAGACGAACAAGACGCGCTTTACTGGACGCCCGTTTACAAATACGGTTTAAAAGAAAAATTCGCTAAACTTGGAAAAAACATTGTGCTTACAGGAGAAATATGCGGTCCCGGAATACAAAGAAACAAACTGCGCTTAGCCGAAATCGAATGGTATGTCTTCGATGTTAAAGACGGCGAATCCAACAGATACATGGCATATGATGATGCCGTCAAATTCTGCGCCGAACTCGGATTGCAAACAGTCCCCCTCGAAGAACGCGGCGAAGCGTTCAGCTACTCTCTTGAAACCCTGCTCGAAAAAGCAAGAGGCAAATACCCAAGCGGCTTGGACAAAGAAGGCATCGTAGTCCGCGATTCCCATTCCCCAAAAGCGGTATCATTTAAAGTTTTGAATAACGACGCGCTTTTAAAGGAGAAGGATTAACAGAGAAAAAAATCTAACTAATTCCCCTCTTCGTTAATCTTTTCCCATGCCGCTTTTGCCGCTTCCTGCTCCGCGCTTTTTTTGTTTCTGCCAGCTCCGCTGCCCCGGACTTCCTCCCCTATTTTTACTTCCATCCAGAAGATGCGGTCGTGCTCAGGACCGGAGCGTTTTGTCAAAGTATATACGGGGTAACAGCGGAATTGTCTCTGGCAGTATTCCTGCAATATTGATTTGTAATCTTTGTGATAATCGGTGCCGGTTACTTTTTCAATTTCCGGCTTTAAACAGCGGCTGGTAAAATCAAACACGGTCTTATAGCCCGAATCCAGGTAGAGAGCGCCTATCAGAGCTTCCATCGCGTCGGCAAGAATCGCTTTTTTGGTTCTGCCGCCCGATAATTCCTCTCCTTTGCCGAGAAGCAGCGCCTGATCAATTTTGAGGCGAAGGGCGATTTCCGAGAGAACGTTTTCCGATACAACCACCGATTTAATTTTCGCAAGTTCTCCTTCGCTTTTTTCCTTAAAGGTCTCATGCAAGAGCGTCGCGCATACCGCGCCGAGGATAGAGTCGCCCAAAAATTCGAGACGTTCGTTACTGGCTTTATTGCCTGTTTCGTTGGAAACAGAACGGTGAACAAAAGAAAGATTTAAAAGATCGATGTTTTTAAATTTAAAACCGGCGGCTTTTTGAAACGCCGCCAGTTTTTTTTTCCTCTCGGAATCGGGAACGTTTTTATTATTTCTGCTGGGATTTAATAAATTCGTACGCGTCCTTCACTGTTTCAAATTCATTGGCTTTTTCATCGGGAATGTTGATGCCCATTTCTTCTTCGATGGCATAAACCAGCTCATAAGTGTCAAGGCTGTCAGCGCCGAGGTCCTGACGGAAAGACGCTTCCAATGTGATTTTCCCCTCATCTACTTCGAGCTTTTCCGCGATGAGCTTTTTCATTCTTTCAAACAATTCGTCCATGTTTCTCTCCCCTTAGGTTATACTTTGGAATTCGGTACGATTACCTGCTTACCCCGGTAAAATCCGCATTTCGGGCAAACCCGGTGCAAAAGAACCTTGTTGCCGCATGTACTGCAATCTATCATCGTAGGCGCGGTAAGTTTCATGTTGATGGACTGCCGACGGCTCGTCCTGGCTTTTGATGTTTTACCTCTTGGTACTGCCATAATCTAACCTCTTATTCTAAATTGATATTAACAAAATCCAAATTTTATGTCAAGACATTTTTATAGATATTGTCAATTTGAAACCCTTCAGTAATACCCCTGTCCAACGGTCTCTAGTTTACATGATACTTTTCTTTCAAAGCTTTGGCAACTAGGGGCGGTACCATTCCGTGAAGATTTCCGTTAAAAGAAGCCAGCTCTTTAATCGACGAAGAACGAAGAACAAAATATTCAGGGGCGGTTGTCATAAAAATAGTCTCGATTTGAGGATCAAGGGTTCTGTTCATCATCGAAAGTTCGAATTCGTAAGTAAAATCCTCCACCCCGCGAACCCCGCGGACAAGCAAATTTATGTCCATTTTCTTCAGGTAGTCCACTATCAGGTAGTCACAGGTGGAAACTGTCACATTTTTACGGTCTTTTACCAGTTCCCGAACCATGGAAGCCCTTTCCTCAACGGAAAAAAGGTACTTCTTCTGCCTGTTTTCGGCAATAACTACCACTAATTCGTCAAAAATCGCGGCTGCGCGCTGAATTATATCGATGTGACCGGACGTCGGGGGGTCAAAAGAGCCCGGAAACGCTGCCTTCCTGTTCATGGCTCAAGAGTATCAAAAATAATTACGATATTCAAGTAGCGCGTATATGGAAAATATTGACAAAAATGTTAATTTGGTATACAGTAACAGTATGAGAATTAAAAAACTCATAACTATCCTGTCTCTTCCTGCAATTATCGCCGTAACAGCGATTTTATTCTTTTCATGCAAGACCACATCAGAAAATGTAACAGAAGATACACATACCGCCGGAAACGGCAATTCCGCGCCGCAAAGTAATGCATTCGATCCTACAAAAATTAGCCAGCAGCATTATGACACCACAAGGGAAGAAGTGCGCCGTTTTATCGAATCCATGAACAGAATAATCAGAGAGAGAAAATTCGAAGAATGGAAAGCCAATTTATCTCCCGAATATTTCGCGGAAATTTCATCAGCGGAAAATCTTCGCAGCCTTTCGGAACAGCCGGCGATGAAATCAAGGCGCATTGTTTTAAAAACCGCGGAAGATTACTTTATGTATGTGGTTGTCCCTTCCCGCGCCAATTTGCGCGTTGACGATATTGAGTTTATCAGCATGAACAGGGTCAAGGCATTGACATTTACCAAGAATAGCGCGGGCGAGGATGTCAGTCTTCGTTTGTATGATCTTGAAAAAATAGATAATTCATGGACAATAATCAATTAAGGAGTATTAATATGTTTTCATTCAAGCGTTTTTTCATTCTTTTGGCGGCGGCTGTTGTTATTGTAGCAACTGTTTCGGCTCAAAGCAGACCAAGAAATCAGGAAATGTCTGTTGAGCAGTCCTATTTGCAGGAATCAATAGAGATAATGATCATCAGGGAAACCGCGAGAGCGCACAGCAGGGAACAGAAATTAATAGCTCTGGATTATATCAGGGACGCTATTGAGCGCGGAAACAAAAACGATGAAATCCGCGAAACGCTGGAGTATCTTTCGAGAGAAGGCAGAATGGCGCAGGCAAGGGAAAACGGCAGGCTTGTCAACAATTATCCTGATGTCAGACGCCAGGCGGCGAAATATCTCGGGCAAGTGGGCACGGAAGACGCAAGAAGAAACCTTCTTGAAATGATTCAGTTTGAAAATGAGCCGATGGTTCTTCAGGAAGTAATTAAATCCTTGGGCGATATCGGCGAAAATAAAAATAATGAAACCGTAAATTACATCGCGTTTGTAATGAACCGTTTCGGCGCCACGAATCCTGACAATGTAATGGCAGTCGCTACTATCGACGCATTCGAAAAAATTGCCAGAAAAAATAACGGCATTAATTCACCGGACGCTGTAAGAGCGCTGGTTCTGATATCCGAAGGTTTGTATGTAACGCCTGTCAAAGAGCGGGCAAGACAGTTATTGGCGGAACTTCGGTCGTACGGCGGCTGACGTACGGCATCTAACGGAGAGCGATGATCCTTGATTTCCTTTTTTCCGGTAAGCGGAAGAAGGTGTATGCTCTTGTCGGTGAAAGCGGAACAGGTAAAAGTTTCAGGGCAAAGCTTGTAGCTCTCAAATACGGAATAGAGTTTATTATTGACGACGGTCTCTTAATCAAGGATAACCGCATTCTTGCGGGTCATTCCGCGAAAAAAGAGCATACGTTTTTAGCCGCAGTAAAAGTCGCGCTTTTTGACGAAAAATCCCACAGAGACGATGTCGCGCGCAAACTGCAAAACGAAAAGTTTAAGCGCATTTTGATTTTGGGAACATCCGAGAAAATGGTGAATAAAATCGCCGCGCGCCTTCAGCTTCCGCCGGTTTCCAAAGTAATAAAAATTGTCGATATTTCAACCCAGGACGAAATTGACAAAGCCATAAGAACAAGGCGCATAGAGGGCAAGCATGTAATTCCCGTCCCGAGTATCGAAATAAAAAGGAATTACCCCAACATTTTTTACGACGCCATAAGGATTTTTAAACGCCGCATAACCCCGGTTAGAACGGGCGATGTTCCCGCGGGAATCGGGCCTGTTCCGACAATGCATGAAAAGTCCGTTGTGCGCCCCGAATATTCAAAACACGGAAGGGTAATTATCTCTGAAACCGCGTTAAGCCAGATGGTTATCCACTGCGTTGACGAATACAATCACAATATAAAAATTAAAAAAATACTTGTTAAAGACGCGGAAATGGGATACCGCCTTGTAATTACAATTGACGTGCCGTACGGAATCCAGCTAGGCGGCAACATCCACGAAATGCAGCAGTATGTTATCGATAATATCGAAAGGTACACGGGCATATTGATAGAAGAAGTTAATATAATTATAGATAAAATAACGGAATAATTTACTGGGTCGGCGCCGCTTTTTTTCGTCTTCTGCGTCTTCGTTTCTTTGCGGGCTTCGCTTCTCCTTCCTGAACAGGCGGTTTCACAAGAGCGCGTTTAATTGTTATGCCTTTTGAGGCAAGGAATTTTTTAACGGCATATTCTGTTTCAAAACGCGGCGGGTTCATCGGACGCACAAAGTTACGCGCCATTTTACAAATCTCTTTGAAATTCTCGATTGGCTCCGACTTCCACTCCTGAACAGTATCAAGATAATCAAAAAAAAGCGAACCTATCGCCTGCCCTCTTTGGTTATCAGCGCCTTTTAATTCCGACATGGTTTTTAAATAGCTCTTTTTAAAACCGGCGTTCTTTCGCATAAGTTCCGAAGCCTGCGGCTGAATGTAGCAATAAAGCCCCATCTTATCAAGCAAATCCACAATAGCGCATGCCTTTTCCGAATTAATGATTTTAAAAATCTCTTCTGTCAGGCGCGAAGGTGAAATTGACGTTAATAAATCGGACTGACTTTGAATCTTCATTTTAAGATTGAAAGGTATCGAAAAATCCGTCATTGCCGCGTATTTAACCGCGCGGATCATTCTTACCGGATCATCGTTAAAAATGCCCGAAAGACTGATAATATTTTTTACCTGTTTGTTTTTAATGTCTTTCATGCCGCCCACATAATCAACGACAATCTGCTGCTCCGGATCGTAGAACAGCGCGTTCATTGTAAAATCGCGGCGAAGAACGTCTTCGTCTATAGTGCCGAATGTATTGCTTGTGTGCCCGTCCACTACAGAACGGAATGTAGCGACTTCAAAAATCCTCTGCCCGAAATAAACATGAACAAGGCGAAAGCGCCTTCCTATAATTCTTGAATTGCGGAATATTTTTTTAATGCGTCCCGGACTCGCCGAACTTACAATGTCAAAATCTTTCGGTTTTTTCCCGAGAATTAAATCTCTAACCGCGCCGCCTACGATGTATGAATCAAATCCCGCGCCTTTTAATTTTCTTATAATGCTTACAGCTTCCGCGTCTACATCGGCAAACTTAATACCGTGCTCGTCGCAGGTGTAAATGGTCGCTTTTTTTACAAGTTTGCCGTCCTGTGCGGCTGAATATCTATACCTCATTCACCCGATGCGCTCACATGCTTACAGATCCATGACAGAAGGTTATCCTGAACTTCCTCACGGTTGGTTTCATTTAATGTTTCATGCCTGGCGCCCGGATAAAGCACAAACTCGCAGTCATTTATTCCCACATTCCGGTAAGCGTTAACCAGAGCTGTAGGCGTTTTACCCATATCTCCGACAGGATCTTCGCTCCCGGAAAAAACATACACCGGCAAAGAACGGTCTATCCTCGCCAACGCGTCAGCGCGGTGAATGTTATAAAGCAGTTTTACAAGGTCTCTGTAAAAGCCTGAAGAACACAGGAATCCGCAGAGCGGATCGGAAATATATTTATCAACTTCTTCTTCGTCACGGCTAAGCCAGTCAAATACTGTACGGTTCGGCTTGAAGGGCTTATTGTACGAGCCGTCGCCCATTCTCTTCGCGGTACGGGAAATTTTTCTCTGCCCTTTTAACGCCGCTATCATTATCATTATGGGAACTCCGGCTTTTACCATAAAATCGCCGGGTCCTTTTGTTCCCGACAATATACATCCGTTAATGATTAGATCGTCTGAATACTCTATATAATTCTGCGCGATAAAAGAACCCCACGAATGTCCCAAAAGGAACAGCGGAATATTTCCTCTTACTTTTTTTATCTCTGTATTGATGGCGTGAATATCGGCAGTAACGCGGACAATGCCGTCGCTGTCGGCGCAATGTCCGAGAAGACCTCCCCTTCCGGCATCGTTTAAATTAAGGTCGGCGGTTTTACCGTGCCCCCTCTGATCGGCTGCCCATACTTCAATCCCTGCCTGCGTAAGTTTTTCCGCCAGCCTTCTGTACCGAAAAGCGTGTTCCGCCATACCATGAACTATATGCAGAACGGCTTTCGGCTGTTCCTGCTCTGTTATCCAGCGGTACAGGTATAGCTTGGTTCCGTCGTGGGTTTGGAAATAGGTTTCGGTCTGAACCATGGGTTATTGTAGCCTTTTTCCTGATTTATGGCAATGAGGGATTTATGGAGAGATTGGATGATAAATTCTTAAATTTTATTTAGCAAACACAGCAAAGCTCTCTATATGCGCTGTTTGCGGATAAAAATCAAACAGTTTTAATTCCTTTAATATATATCCGCCCTTTACAAGTTCTTTTGAATCCCGCGCAAGAGACGGCGGGCTGCATGAAATATACGCAAGAGTAGAAGGACCATTTTGCGCCAGCGCCGCCGCCAGTTTGGGCGCAAGACCGGCTCTCGGCGGATCAACTGCCGCAAAGCCGAACGCGCCCGCGCTTCGCAGCATGGCTTTCTGCCAGTCAGTATCGCGTAACGCGAAAAACTCGGCGTTCATGCCTCTCAGATTTTCGCGGGCAAGACTGACGGCGGCTTTATTCTCTTCCGCAAGAAAAGTTTTTACAAACATGCTGCCGAGAAAAAGGGCAAAAGTTCCTACGCCGCAGTATAAATCCGCCATTGGCAAGTCATGATCAATATTGTATTCGTTTCCTTCCGCTGTTTTTCGCAGCTCAATTATCAGCTTCTCCAGCATGAAGCAGTTGCTCTGAAAAAACACGCCCGCGTCCGCCTGTATTTCCTTATCAAGCAACTTAACCTTTCCTCTCTGTATACCGCCTTCGTTTATTAAAACATCGTCTTTGGCAAAAACCGTAAAACGATCTTTTTCTACAGGTAAAATAATCTTTTTCTGCTCTTCCGTGTCCTTTGCGCTCTTTGCGCCTTTGTGTGAACTTTTCCGTATTAATTCTCTTATCCCATGTACCGCAATAGGACAATCCGAAACAGGGATGATTTCCTCGCTGCGTCTGCCCATCAAGCCGAACTTTAAATCATGTTCGCTCTTTGCCGCCTGCCTTAAACAATGAAACTGCATCCTGTTGCGGTACTCGTATGGCGGCGAAGTAAAAATTTCTGTCTCCGGCGCGGTAATCCCGCCAATCCTTGATAATGTTTCATATAAAATGGAAACCTTTGCGTCAATCTGCGCTTTATAATCAATATGCTGGAGATTGCATCCGCCGCACTTCCCGTAAAAAGCGCAGACAGCATCCGTTCGGACAGGAGAAGGTTCGGTAATTTCTAGCAGCTCCGCTCTTGCCCATGTATTGCGTTCTTCATCAATGCGGCAAAGAACAGTCTCATCAGGCGCGCCCATCTCAACAAAAACAGTTTTTCCGTCGAGCCGCCCAAGCGCTTCGCCGCCGGGAGTGATTTTTTCCAATCGTAATTTGCAGATATCGCCGACTGCCATAACTATTTATATCATAATTTAATGTGATATAATAAAACAGATGCGTCAATTTAATAAAATATGCGTATTGTTAATCATCATTGCATCCCCGCTGTCCGCTCAAAGTGAATTTCGCGAGCAAGGACTAGTGACAAGCGAGCCGATATGGCGGCAGGCATTAGGCGGCGCCGTGGTGTCGCTGCCGTCTGTTCAGGCTCAGTCCGCGGTAGTGGCTTTAGACGGAGGAAATATCCGCGCCTACTCTACCGCTGGAAGACCGATGTGGAATTATTCGGCAAGGGGGAGAACGAGCCCGTATGTTACGCGTTCGCGGGAAGGTACATCGTATATCTCGCGAACCAACGGCACATTGATAGCGATTAACCGCGCCGGGCGTGAATTGTGGCGGCGCGATCTTGGCGGCGCTTTAAGCGCGCGGGTAATTGTAGGATGGGACGGCAGACTGTTCGCTCCTGCTGATGATAAAATAGTCTGTTATACCGCTTCAGGAAATTTACTATGGACAAGATCATTTGAATCATCAATCTTTATCGCGCCGAAACTGGACAGAGCCGGAGGAATTATTTTCGCTCTTGAAAACAAAGAAGTCTGCCGAATAGACCCTTTTGGAAATATAAGCAAATGGACAGTCTCAAATACGCCTGTCGCTTTGCTTTCCGTTGAGCGGCAAAAAATACTGGCTGTATACGCGGATGGAATAATCGAGGAGCTTGGCTCCGCCGATGAATGGTTTATTTCGGCGCAAGGCAATCTGCAATCATTAATGCTGCCGAAACTTCCCGCCAAACCGCTTGCCGCGTCAGCAAACGGAAATAATATTGCCGTCATTATGAACGACGGAAAAATAGCGTTCTTATCGGCGGAAGAAAAAAAAATTCTGTGGACAGGCGACACCCACATGAAAGAGATGATCAGTTCGGGCGGCAGACCTGATATGGAAGCGGAAATGTTTTTTGATGAAAGAGGCATCTACATTTTAAGCAGAAACGGCGCGACATGTTTTATCCCCGGCGGAAAAAGACTCTGGTTCACATTCCTTCAAAACGCGGCGTCAATACCGGCGTTTGGAAATGACGGAGTCCTTTATTCAGGCGGAAACGACTGGATACTTTACGCGTATAAAATTGAAGATCGCGTTCTTCACGAAACAAACGCTCTTTACGGACCTGCGCCGCCGGGATCATACGAAATGGGACGACCCCGCGCCGCTGACTCAACTGAAATCCCGCTTAACGCGCGTGAAAGAAGAGCAAAACTTGATTATATTTCAAAAGCGGTAAACGAAGGCAATGTCGGATTAAATGAGCCCGATTGGACGTCGTTTTTACTTACAATTTCCGCAGGACGTGAACATATTCAAATGCGCCTTGACGCCATTAAACTTCTTGGAAAACTGGGGTCGCTTGATACTGTTCCGTGGCTTTTAAATATTTTTAAAACAGACAATGAGCCTTCGATTAGAACAGCCGCCATAACGGCAATCGGCGATATAGGCGTGGATCCGCAGGGCGCCGCTCTTCAGACATTTATTCATTTATTAATTTTCGATAATACCGTAAACGACAGTCAAATATTAACCGCGATAGCGTCTTCAACGGGAGCGTTATGCCGTTTTTCAGGACCGCCTCTCAGCGAAATGGGAATTAAAATTTTAAATATGCTTGCGGCGGCAAATCAGCCGCAGATTACAAGAAGACAGGCAAACAGAGAACTTGCGTCTTTAAGATAAAGGCTTATAAACATTGCAGATTTTTTCTTTTCCGGGAAGACGGTAAATGTCGAAGTCCTTATCAAGACTGATAATTTCCCTGATGCCTGTTTTTTCCGCGGCAACAACCAAAGTGGCATCGGCAAGATCCATCGGCAAATCTTCGTACTTTTGAGTTAATTCTATAATGCGCGGCAGATCATGCTGATTTATGTCGCAAATAATAACGCCATGACACAACACCCATTGATAAAAATCATCCTGAGCCTTGGTGCTGAAGTCCAGCATATGGGAAACTTCAGTTAAAACAGCGAGCGTACTGATTAGGCAGTATTGGTGTTTTCTAAGGTAGTCTTTTATCTTCCCATGCTGATTATCACTGACATCAAACAGGGCGATAAAAGGACCTGAATCAATAAGAATTCTGTCTTGCACGAAGCTTCTCTTTTAAGCGTTGTTTGTATGTAGTTGAAAGATCGCCAATACCTGAGCCGTATTTGCCGAAATAAGGCAGACCGAGGGTATACGAATCCAGCTCGTTTTCTTCTTTATCGAAAAGCATGTTCAAAGCTTCGATTATGACCTCTGATTTTGTCATTTTTTTATGTCTGGAAAGCGTGACAAGTTTGATCCTTGTATCCTGGGGAAGCCTTGCGGTGGTAATAACCTCTTTTTTTGTCCGGCTTTTTTTGCCTTCGGATTTAACATATACGCTCATATTACGGATTGTAATACAACAAGGCGGATTTGTCAACAGGATTTATAAGATTTTGCGCGTTTAGTTTTCTATTCCCAAATTCCAAAAAATGTAATATAATTCTACACTAGGAGTTGAATCATGAAAATGTCAAAATACAGGGTTTTAATAGCCGCGCTTATTTTTATCACAATTACATTTACCGGATTTGCCCAGGTTAATCGTGATGAACTGCAGGATCTTCCGCCTGTCGTATTCATCAATTATGAAGGTCCTCACGCGAGACTGGATACAAGAGAAGAAATTCGCCAGCTCGGCGTTGCTTTGGGCAATGTAATTTCCGAAAGAGAAAGAGGAAACGCCTCTACTCTGGCTTCCATGTCCGCGGAGCAGAAAAAAACTTATTCCTACAAATTCGAAGCCGGCGCCGCTAACAGGTATTATGTTATCCATTGCGTCTCCGGTCAGGAAGGAAACAAGATCGACGCGGATATTCTGGGGCTTGGCGTAGACACAGGAGTGGATCATATCCGCAACCTGCGCGTTATTATTCAGGGTTATCTGCAGAACGCGTACAGCTACTCGGAAAGAGACGCCGCTCTCCTTGCGGAATATATAACAATTTACAATGCCGTATACCGCGGAAACTGGGATTATTTCGGGGAACGCTATAAAAATCAGGTTATGAGTAATCTGACAAAGGATAAAGTCGGTCTTTCCATCCGCTATGACGAATGGCCGGGAAGGACATTAATCGTTATTCCGCTGGGAATCGGCGGTTTAAGCGCGATAGATACAACCACAATTTCCGACGCAAGAGTTGTCGAAGAAATGCGCAAAGAAGACGATCAGGGAATTCCGCAAAGACAGGGAATGGTAAACCTGATGGAACGCGAGTCGCAGCAGGCTGAAAGACAGGTTCAAAGGGAACGTGAGGAAATCAGACAGGAAGAAAGGCAGATAGCCAGAGAAAGGGAAGAAGTAGCGCAGGAAAAAAGGGTAGCTGAAGAATCCGGTGATAGAGTCGCCCAGGAAGAAGTCGCAAAAAGAGAACAAGAGATTGACAGACGGGAAGAAGTTGTTCAGGAACGCCGCGACGCCGCGGAGAGACTTGGGGCGCTTGCCGAGCAAAAAGTTGAAGAAGCCCAACGGCAGCGTCAGGAGATTGCGCAGGACATGCAGAATATTATCGCCCAGGAACCGGCGGGCGGCATCTTCGGCATCACAATAGAAAAAACGTCTCCTACATTCATGGGCAGACTGATTCGTTTTGATCAGACAACCGGAAAAGAACTTAAAAAATCGCCGCTTGATACAGTTCATACAAGAACTGTTACATTTATCGGCGGAAGAATACTCGCCATTGCCGGTGAAAACACAGGACAGGGCGCTGTGCGTCTCATCGAATTGAATCCCGTTGGTTTGGAAATGGCAAGACAGGGCGTTGATGATATCCGGCCGGGAAGCCTTTTGTGGGTAAACGGAAACGATCTTTACGCGATAACCACGGATGTTTCAAACAACAGATGTTACCTCGGCCGCTTTAATACAAATCTTGAACTGCAGGCGAAATCCGCCGCGCAGGTACATCCCGGAGCTTCGGTAACAATTCAGCAGGGAAAACTTTTAACGCAGAACACAGAGGGCGCTCCGCTGATTTTAAGTCCGTCGGATTTATCAGAAGGGAAATAATTAATCAGTTGCCGTAGATATGTTCAAAGCCGTGGAGCAAATCCACGGCTTTTTCTTTGCAGGTTCCGCAGACTGTTCCGATCTTTGTCGCCTGCTGAAGCTGTTCCCAGTTTCTCGCTCCGTTATGAAAAGCGGATTCTATATCTTTATCTGTAATTCCAAGGCAATGACAGATGATAACAGTTTCTTCGACAAAAAGACCCTGCCTGCCCGTTTTTGCGAGATAATCGTCGATTGCCGCGCGAAGCGCCTTATCGCCCAAAACGGAACAGTGTATTTTAAAACTTGGAAGCCCTCCCAATTTCGCCACAAGGTCTTCGGGTTTAATTTTATAGGCATCTTCGATCTTCATTCCTTTTATCGTTTCGGAAAGCATACTGGTACTCGCGATTGCGCTTGCACAGCCGTAGGTTTTCCAGCGAACGTCGGTAATAACATCATCTTTAATTTTTAGAAGCATGAGCATTTGATCCCCGCATTTGATGTTCCCTGTCTGCCCCTTCGCGTCCGGCGCAAAACTAGCCTCATCTTCAAGAAGCACATTGCGCGGATTTGTAAAATGTTCCTTAACTGTATCCGAATATAACCAGTCCGACATAACTCTCCCTATTTAATAAAACTAGCAATCCGACAATGTTGACATTGCCCTGAGCCGCGCGATCACAGGCGGAAGAATTTCAATTATATAATCAATATCGCCTTCTGTAATACCCCACCCCAGACTGAACCGTATTGAGCCGTGCGCAAGCTCAGGTCCTACCCCTGTCGCCATAAGCACATGCGAAGGCTCAAGACTCCCTGAAGCGCACGCCGAACCTGTGGACGCTTCGATCCCCTGAATATCCATGGAAAGGAGAATGGATTCCCCCTCCGCGCCCGGGAAAGAAACATTGAGCGTATTTGGAAGCACATCGCTAGGATGACCGTTAATTTTAATATTGGGGATTTTTTCGGAAAGCCCTCTGCGCAGCCTGTCCCGAAGCACGGCGATTTCATTACCGTATTTTGCAATTTCGCCTGCGGCAATGTCCGCTGCCTTTCCAAAGCCAAGAATACCAATATTGTTATAAGTACCCGCTCTCAAGCCGTCTTCCTGATGACCGCCGAGAACAAGCGGAAAAAGAGGAGCGCCTTTTTTTACATAAAGCGCGCCCACGCCTTTTGGTCCGTAAATTTTATGCGCCGAGATTGTAATATAATCCGCGCCGATTTCGTCAGCATTAAACGGTATTTTCCCGGCAGCCTGCACCGCGTCTGTGTGCATGAAAGAGCCGGCTTTTTTAACAATATCCGTGATTTTACGGATATCCTGCACAGTGCCAATCTCATTATTCGCGGTCATTACGGATACAAAGAGGGTTTTCTCGTTTAACGCCTTTTCTAATTCTTCGATATTAAGTTTCCCGTATTCATCGACAGGAATGATTTTCACCTTAAAACCGGCGTTTTTTAAGCTTAAAGCGCAGTTCATAACGCATGGATGCTCGATTGCCGTTGTTATTATTTCATCGCGGATTACAGGATGTGATACGTTATCTTTTCCTTCCATAAGCCTGCGCATTGTATGAAAAACGGTATTATTAGCCTCTGAACCGCCTGAAGTAAAAATAATATTGCCGTCTTTCGCGCCGATAAAGCTTTTTATCAGGTTTCTTGCCTGCTCTATCCTTGCGTGAGCCAGTCTTCCCGACGCATGCATACTGGAAGCATTGCCGAAAATCTCAAGGTCTTCTGTCATGGCAGCCTTTACTTCCGGTCTCAGGGGAGTTGTAGCGTTGTAATCAATATAAACTTTTCTCACTGTCAACATAATAGCAAACAGCCCTTGTCTTGCCAATATCCTATGCGTTAAAATAGAATTATATTACAACCTTATGGGGTATATTTTATGATTATATCTGATTATTTATCAACATCTTCAATTTCCGGCATACGGAAAAAAATTATTTATGTTGATGACGTAAAATATAGCCGGTTTACCATCAAAAGAAAGCTTGGCGAACAATACGAAATTTATACTGTGGAATCGGCAGCAAGATTATTCGAGGTTATAGGCAAAATTGAGCCTGATCTAATAATATTAGACATCAATATGCCGGATATGGACGGCTATGAAACAATCATAAAAATAAAAGACAGTGAGCGCTATTCAAAAATACCTGTAATTTTTATCTCAAGCCGCGATGACAAAGAAAGCGTATTTAAAGGCTTAACCCTCGGCGCTGTCGATTATTTTATCAAGCCTTTTGACACGGAAAAATTAATAGAAAGCATTGAAAAACAGCTGGATCCGGAGAATAAAAATAAAATAGAAAACAAAGAAGAAATAAGACCGAATGTGCTGATCATCGATGATATTACAGCAATGCTGAGAACCATTCATTTTTCTCTGCGAAATAAATACAATATAACATTATTATCCAAATCCGAATTTGTAATAGAATATTTAAAGGAAAATGAGACCGATTTAATTCTTTTAGATCTGATAATGCCTGTTATAAACGGATTTGATCTTATTCCAATGATTAAAGAATTGCCCAATTATTCGAATATTCCCATTATAGTTATTTCCACAGATGGAAAACTGGATACTGTAAGCAAAGTATTGAATCTTGGAGCGAACGACTTTATTGTAAAACCATTCGCCGAAGAGGAATTAAACGAAAAAGTAGAAAGAAACCTTAGGACATGGAAACAGACGCATAGACAAAAAGCGGAAATTGAATACTTTTTGAATTAATTCAGGCATTTTTTCCATATTCCAGGCAATCGGGCATAAAAAAAGCCCCGGTTAAGGGGCTTCATAAAACTACATTTTCGGAACATCTCCTTCTTTTTTGGAAGCTTTCTTCTTCGCCGGAGCTTTCTTTTTGGCTGTGGTTTTCTTCTTAGCAGCCGCTTTTTTCTTTGCAGGCGCTTTCTTTTTGGCAGCTTTCTTCTTCGTTGTTTTCTTTGCCGCGGTCTTTTTGACAGCTTTCTTCTTTGCTTTTTTCGCCGCAGTCTTTTTAACAGCTTTCTTCTTTGCTTTTTTCGCAGCCGGTTTCTTCGCTGAAGCCGATTTAGCGGCTGGTTTCTTTTTTGCCGCAGTCTTTTTCGCTGTTTTTTTTCTTGCTGTTTTCTTCGCAGGTTTTTTCGCCGCGGTTTTCTTTTTCGCAGCTTTTTTCGGTGTACCTATTGGCATAATAACTCCTTAAAATGTTATACATTATTTATCGGCACATTATGTTATTTTCTATTAAATATTGTTTATTATTGGATTATGATACGCGTTTTTGATGGAAGCGGACATCCAGAAATATAAATAGCTGTACATTTTTGAGGAAACGTATGCGCAAAAAGCGTAATGTTAGAATCTATGTACCTCTTTGTATGAGCGAGGCAGGATGCCTGCGGGGAAAACAACATGTACAGGCACAGGCGATCTGCGTGCTGTAAAAACACAGGGAGAATTCGCATCCGAGCCCTCTGACCATTTAATTTATCAATGCTTATCGTTAACAAGAAAGATAATATAAATTAAATGGTCAGTCTGCCTTTACCTCTAAGGGTCGCTGCTCTAACCCAAGGTCTCTGCGTCGAAGAACCCCTGAGATTGTTTTTCCAGCCCACAGCCCGCCTGTGCCTGTACAAATTGGTTTACAAAGCTGCGACTATGCCGCTTATAACGCCTTATTACACCTAATAATGACGAGTAAAAAATGTTTGTCACTTTGGTTTACATCGAGTAAAAAAAATTACTAATAATAAAAACGAGAAAAATGAACTGGTCAAAATCTTTGACCAGTTCAGATTATTGGAAAATCCTTCGGCTCCATTTTCCCCGCAAATGTGTACAAGCGGGACAGGCGGCGCTGGCGTGTAGGCAAAACAATCTTCTGGAGCTCCCTGCTGCAGAGACCTTTTAACCAACAACAACTACTTTGAGGTATAGAAAGTAAAGCATCTGAAATGCGCATATCTCTCTTGTAAAAAAAATAATCTTACTTCATTTTAGATGCTTTAGGGCTCGGAGGCAGGTTCCCCAGATGTTTTGCCGCCGTGCCAGCGCCGCCTGCCATGCTTGTACAGAGAGGTAAAATAAAAATCTTCTAATTGATATTTTTATTGTTTTATAATATATTAACCCTAAGAGCAAATCAGGGAGAATTACATGACTGAACGCGCCGCATTATTGGAAGAAATAGATAAACTGCCTCCGAAATACTTTGGTGAAGTGATAAATTTTGTCGAATATTTACAAAAAAAGACTCAAAATGAATATAATAACGATGTTGAAGGATACAAAGCAATGGCTGCTGATACTGAAAGGGAAAAAGAAGCTCAGGAATGGTGCAATGCCTATTTTGGATCTGCTGGCACATGACCCGGGGCAGTGTTTGGTGGGTTGAATTTGACCCGGCTATTGGATCCGAAATAAATAAAACAAGACCAGCGGTAATTGTGAGTAATGATATTGCAAACCAACATCTTACCCGCGTTGTAGTTATCCCGCTTACCAGTAATACCTCACGTATATATCCAGGTGAAGCCGTGATAACCGTAAATAATCAAAATAGCAAAGCTATGACAGATCAGATTATGAGCGCAGATAAAAGCCGATTAAAGAAAAAAATTGATGTATTATCTGAAAACGACATGCTTTCCATTGAAAATGCAATGAAACGGTTCTTTGATCTTATATAGTTTTGCTTGTAATTCACTTACTCAATCGGCAATGGCTTATTGTTATATAAATCAAATTCCATTCATTTTCTCCGCCAATGTGTACAAGCGGGACAGGCGGCGCTGGCGCGTAGGCGAAACAATCTTCTGGAGCTCCCTGCTGAAGAGACCTTTTAACCCACGAAGTTATTTCTTCTCCCGAAGCTCCTTCTTAACCTCATCCAGCCGCTTATTCAAAGTGGCAATTGTCCTCTCAAGCCGCAGTTTTTCCTTCTCCAGCAAAGTAACAGGATCAATATCTTCCTTATCTTTATTGCGGACTTGTACTTTAACGCTGTCCGGGCTTTTGCCTTTTATTAAGGCGGTTTGTGCGGCTTTGCGTTCATCGCCGTCGCGGATACCGGCAAGGAAGCGCATGTTATCGGCGCCGACTTCCGAAGCGATATCGTATTCAAACATTTTCATTGCCGTGTTCGCGGCGGTTCGCGGGATACGCAGCATTCTGTCGACATAATCTTCAAAACGCACGCCGATGCCGGTGCAGAGTTCGTGGGCTTTAATCAAATGTTTGCCCATTTCTTTGACAAGCTCTCCGTTGTTTTTTAAATACTTATTGCGTATAACCTCTGTTAATTTTAAAAGTTCGGGCGAGACCGCGAACACGTCGCTGTAGATTTTTTTCTTTTCGGCTTTTTCAAGAAGCCCGTGGAAAATTGCCCAGAACTCTGGGCTGTGCGCTCTGGGCGAAAGAGTTCCGCCTCTTGAGCACGCGTGAAGATGATGCGCGTATTCGTGAATCGCTGTGTAGAGCAAAAGATTCTGCCCTGAATCATCGCTTTGAAAATTGCGGTTATGAATGATTATTTCGCGGGAAGCGGGTTTGTAAAGACCGTTCACCTTCCTGCTTTTCTTGCCTGAATAAATAAGCGAAAACTCCAATGGCGCGTCTTCTATCGCAAGCAGTTTTTGCTTCACTTTGTCCTGATTCATATAATCCCCCTGTTAAGCGTCCTGTATCTTTTCTAAAGCGAGCGCGGCGGCGGCTACGCACGCGGTTTCTGTGCGAAGAGCGCGGTCTCCCATAGACAAGCGTAAAAATCCTGCCTGCTCGAACATCTCCCGTTCCCTGTCCGACCATCCCCTTTCGGGACCTATCGCGACAACTGCGGGGCGGCTTGTCGGACTTAGATTAAAAAAAGAGCCTTCCGCTCTTATGTTGTCCATCGCCAATAACAGAGGAATGCGGTTAGCGCACATTTCTGTTTTTTCCCACGGGCGTTCTTTCAGCCATGCGCCAAGATTTTCATAAATTTTTAAATCGGGAATGATTGTGTCGCGGGCTTGTACCGCACCTTCAACGAGAGCGGCATTGGAGCCGCCGTCATTTAAAAGTTTTGTATCGCGGTAGCTTTTTTCGCCCAGCTCCGTTCCTGTTAAATCTATCGCGGATACTCCAATATTGGAAAGATCCCTGAAAATGCGGCGAAGCTGAATCGGGCGGACAAAAGAAACTGCCATTCGTAATCTGAGACGCGGCGAAGGCGGCTCCGTCGCGGTAACTGTTACAAAAACCGATCCGTCAATATTTATCTTTTCGATTCTGCCTGTTCCGCGCATTCCTCCCAGAATTCCGGCTTCGAATTCATCGCCCGGTTTTTTATGAAGGACTTTTAAAAGATGAATTGTCCTTTCATCGCGCCTTGGAAGGCTTCTTCCCAATTCGTGTTCTTCAAATAATATTATGTTCACGTTAAAATTATATCAAATAATCAACATCTTGACAAAACCTCGCAAAAAGATAGAAAATTCCAAATGGCTGATAATTGCGCATGGATAAAAAAAACATCAAAAACCATAAAGATCGCGGTTTTAACGGTAATCATTGCATCATGCTCTGTCAGTTCCAGCGCCTACAAAGAAATTGACAGCGCCGTAGGATCAGCCAATTTTGAAGCTGCCGTTAACATAATCAAAATGGGACAGCAAAAAAGCAGGGCGGTTTATTCAGAGAAGAACGCCATTTTGCTCTTTCTGGATAAAGGACTTCTTGAACATTACGCCGGAAATTACGCGGCGTCCTCGGCAGACCTTCAAACAGCGGAAAGATTAATCGAAGAGGCTTACACAAAGAGCATATCGGAAGGTTTTTTATCCTACATAATCAACGACAACACAAAAAGTTATCCCGGCGAAGATTTTGAAGATATCTACATCAATGTTTTTAACGCGCTGAATTATTACCATAAAGGCGATTTGGAAGGCGCTCTTGTTGAAATCCGCAAACTGAGCATGTCAAGCGGAAAACTGGATATGCTTTCGCGGAAGTACGAATATGTCGATCCAAAAACCGGCGCGAATTTAAATGAAATGACCAGAAGAGAAACCGGCGTAACGCAGATGCCAGAAACCAAAGCTGTTAAATTTTCAAACTCGGCTCTAGCCCGCTTTTTAAGCGCTTTATTTTATCTCGGCGAAGGAAACACCGACGCGGGGCGTATAGAATTGGAGCAGGTTTACCGCGCTTATTCGGCGAACGCCAATATTTACAAGGGACAGGTTCCGAAAGCAGCGGCGGAGATTCAGAATATTCCGAGTGGAAAGGCAAGGCTCAACATACTTGGTTTTACAGGGTTATCCCCGATAAAAGAAGAACAGATGATACTTCATTATCTTCCGTTTATGCATCCTGTCCTTCAGATAGCGGCGTTTAAACTTCCGGTTCTGGTTCAAAGACAGACAAAAATAACAAGGGTAGAAGCCGTTATAAATAATGAAAAAAAAATCGATCTGGAACTTCTAGAGGATATAGGCGAGGTTATAAAAGAAACTTATAATGCCCGTTTTTCAAACATTATGCTGAAAACATATATCCGCACGATTATTAAATATTCGGTCGCCGACGTTATCGCGATGGAAATGGTTAAAAAACAGGATTCTGTCGCCGGTTTAATGACGGCTATTGCCGCAAGAACCGCGATGGATGTCTCGGAAAGCGCGGATATAAGAATGTCGCGCTATCTTCCCGACAAGGCATATATCGGCGGTATCAACCTTGACCCGGGAACATATTCTGTTATAATAAATTATTACAGCGGTAATCACATTATTTCGAGAGCCGAATATAATGATGTAATTGTAAAAAGCAAAGGACTGAATCTTTTACAGTCCGTAAGATTATAACAGGAGAGTTTGTATGAAAAAATTAATTATTATTTTGGGCGCGGTTTTGGTATTATCGTCATGCGCCACAACCGTAAAAAGGGTTGAATCCGGCACGCAGTCGGATTTAAGCGGCTACTGGAACGCAAAAGACGTGCAGATTGTATGCGAAGCGCTGATAAACGACTGCCTAAGCAGCGCAAGAGTGGCTCAGGAGATCAGGACAAGAAGCAAAAAACCGGTTGTTATCGTCGGCAGATTCAGAAACGAAAGCAGCGAACAGATTGATACCCGAATCATTTCCACCATTATGGAAAATGTTATTTTTAATTCAGGTGCGCTGGATTTTGTCGCAGGGGGAGATACGAGAGCCGACCTTCGCGCGGAAAGACAGGAACAGCAGAGCAACGCCAGCGAAGAAACGACTGCCGCTCTTGGAAGGGAAATCGGAGCCGATTTTATGCTTACAGGAACTGTTAGAACCATTGTTGACAGAGAGGGCAATAAAAGCGTAAGAACATATTTCGTATCGGCGGAACTTACAAACATAGAAACAAACGCCAGAATGTGGCTTGGACACAACGACCAAATCACAAAAGTTGTTACAAGACCGAAAAACAGGCTGTAATCAGGGTAAAAGTTCAAAAACGGAATTCTGCCCCGGAAGAGTATTCAGCTTCGAGCCGTCCAGATTTATTTTTTCCCGGACGGTATCGCTGATTAACGCCCGCACGCGCCATCTTGCCGTTTTTGAAACAAGCGATCTTACGCGCGCCGCGGGCAGACCGCTTGCCGTAAATCCTGTTTCGGGAGACCATGAAAACGAACAAAGACCGGCATCTATTCCAAAACGCCATGTAATTTTTTCGTTTTTTATTAATTGCCTGACAAGAAGACATGCTTTGTCCGCGGGATGATAACTTTTCGCAAGCGGCTGCCCGTCTTCCGTCCACTTGTATGTTGTCAGCTTCGGCTGGATTTCAAGAGGAGAGCCGAAACAGGCGAGTATCGTATCTCCTTCATAGCCGACTATAACGGCGCCTGAGTTAAATATTATCTTTTTAACAAGCGCGTAAAATGTTTTTCTCATTTTTCCCGCTTCTTTGGTATTATCGCGCTCTTCCTTTTTATAAATATCAAAATCCTTAATCGCGATAATGGCGGCATAAGCGACATTCACTTCCGTTAAGCCGGGTCTTCCGTATTCGATAAGTTTTCTAAGATATTCTTTTGATACTGCCATTCTGTAAGCGGCGCGGAAACTGCGCGCCCTGTAGCTCAAGTACGCGCTTTTGCAGCAAAATAAAACAAAGCAGGCTGTAAGAGACGAGCCGAGAACAATTAAAGGGTCAATCCAGTACGAGAAGAAAACAAAGAAGCCTGCGCAAGCCGCAGCGCAGATAAAACCGGACAGCAGCCCGGCAATTAAAATGACAACGGGACGCATAAAAACAAGTATTACAAGAATTATTAAAGAAGCCGCGATTGAAAGTAATAGCGCATAACGCTCGTCAAAAGGCTTTACATGAGTTCCGGTTATCAGAGAATTCGCAAGAATCGCGTTGTACCGGGCGTTTAAGCGCGGTCCTATTACGCAAAGCGACATCGGAAGATCGTCTTTAAAATAGGAACGGCAGGAAGTCAGCTCGCTGTACGCGTCATTCATCATTATAAAAACATTCATAAGCGCGTTCTTCGCTTCGATGAGAGACGCCAGCTCTTCTTCATTGGATGAATCCGTGTCCGCGATTAATTCTTCGAATTCGCCGATAAAAGTTTCTTCCGCGGGACTGTTAAAAAAAGCGTCCAGACTTCTGAAATAATTGTTACGCGCCGATATCCACGCGTAACGGTTATCGCTGTTGGGCGTTTTTAAAAGCTCATCCAAAAGAGTCTGCGCGTATTCGCCGAGGAAAAGCGGAATTTGATCCGGCGGCACCTGGGAAAATATTTTTAATTCATTCGCCGCGGCGAGCGCGTGCAGCATGGCGTTCGCGGAATCTTCGTACATTCTGAAAAGATCGATATTGACAAGACGGAAAGCGGAACTCCACGGTGAAATAATATTGCCGTCATTATCAAGCGTCAGATCCAAATCTTTCCCGTCGTGACCTCTCAGCCACAGGATATTCTTTCTGCCCGCAGTCTCAATCCGCGAAACGGCGTAACGGTGTTTTAAACTGGCGTATACGGGATGTTCAACGGAATCCGAGTCTATAGGCTTTACGCGCCTGAATTTTCCGTCTTTGTCCGTCTGCGGCTTTGAATATGCGTCAAGATAATTGCCAAAAACCGCGACAGAGCGGATTAAATCTTCGTCTCTGTCGATTAAAGTGGTAATAAGACGGTCTCTGCCCTGCCCTGCCGATTCTATCACCTGCTCTACCATAACAGGCGCATCAAGAGGAGTGACATAACCCATTCTGATACCTTCAAACAAATTGCGGATATTATCTCCCACAAGGCTGTATTCTTCCGTGAACCGGCGGCGGACATCCGCTTCCGTTAATGTAATCGGCGTCGCCGAAGGAGAAAGTCTGCCCGACAGAATCAGATTGGAAGCTTCCATTTCCGTAAGCGTCATAAGGACTGTAAAAAAATCGCTTCCTTCTATTTGCTCGTCAGTTTCGATTATAAAAATTTCATTTGATACGGCTGGTTTTATATAATTCAGGAGAAAATCATAATGAGAACCGAGTCTTGGACCGGACAGCAGATGACTGAGCAGAAACGCCGCTCCCACGGCAAATAAAAGACTGCCGAGAAACATCAGGAGTGAAATTTTAAATGAAACGCGAGCAGGCATATTTAAATTTAGGCTAATATGGTAAAATATACAAGACTTGTTAAAGAATCAGGAGAAAAAAATGGCAAAAAATTTTATGGACGAAAATTTTTTACTGGAAACAGAAACGGCGCGCGGCTTATACAACGCGGTAAAGGACGAACCTGTCTGCGATTACCACTGCCACCTTATTCCCTCTCAAATAGCCGAAAACAGGCAAATGCCGGATTTAGCGGACGCGTGGCTTTGCGGGGATCATTACAAATGGCGCATGATGCGCGCCATGGGCATAGATGAAAAATATATAACCGGGGACTCAAGCGGTTACGAAAAATATACGGCATGGGCGCGTACCGTGGAAAATTTAATCGGAAACCCTCTGTACCACTGGACGCATCTGGAACTGAAACGCTATTTTGGAATAGACGAGCCGCTCACGCAAAAAAGCGCACCTTCAATCTGGGAAAAAGCCAACGCCCTCCTTCAAACGCCGCAGTTGTCGGTTAAAGGAATTTTTGAAAAATTCAATATCTACGCTGTAGGCACAACCGACGATCCTGTCGATTCGCTTGAACATCACCGCGCTATCGCCGGCGGAACTGCCGCCATCGGAAAAATAAACACAAAGGTAATCCCGTCGTTCAGACCGGACAGGGCTTTGGAGTTAAACTCCGCAAGTTTTCCCGAATACATAGAGCAGCTTTCCGCAGCAGGCAGGTTCAAAATAAAAACGCCCGATGACGTTCTTGCCGCGCTTGAAAACTGCCTTGAAGAATTTATCAGTCTTGGATGCAGGGCGGCAGATCACGGGCTGGAATACGCGCCGTATCTTGATGCCCCGTTAGGGTTTGTAAAAACAGCGTTTAAGAAAGCTCTCTCCAAAAAAGCGGTATCGCAGGAAGAAAATGACGCTTATAAAACATACATGCTCGTGTATCTTGCTTCACTTTACGCGCAGCACGGCATTGTAATGCAGCTCCATCTTAATGTAATCCGCAATGTAAATACAAAAATGCTGTTTCAAAAGGGCATCAACACAGGCTTTGATGCCGTAAATGATGTTACAACCAGCGGAAACCTTGCCTCCCTTCTGGATTTAATGGACATTGAATGTGAAGATACGGGTCTTCCAAAAACCATTTTATACTCGCTTAACCCGAAAGATTATTACCCCCTTGCGACAATAATGGGCGGTTTTCAGGGCGCAGGCTGCGCAGGTAAAATGCAGTTAGGCTCGGCATGGTGGTTCTGCGACAACAGGGACGGAATGGAAGAACAGATGCGCGTTCTTGCCAATTTGGGTATGCTCAGCGCTTTTGTCGGGATGTTAACCGACAGCCGAAGCTTCCTTTCTTATCCGCGCCATGAATATTTCAGGCGGATAATGTGCAATCTTCTTGGAAAATGGGCGGAAAACGGCGAATATCCGGCGGATAGGCGGAAATTGGAAGAAATTGCGAAAGATATCGCGTTTGGAAATGCAAAAATATATTTTAACTAGATTTTTCAAATATTATTTTCCCTATTTCTTAATTAAAACAGTCATTTCTTGTAAAAATAAGACGTATTTTGCGGAAAAAGTCCATTATTTGTTCATAAATTACGAATTTTGGTGTATACTAGACCGATAATTAAAGTAATATTATGATGAAGATTAAGAATAATACGGATAGGGTAGAAGCGCTGGAGCGCAGCAAGAAAATGGCTGACACCCTTAACAAAATGTCGGCGATTTTCCTTTCAAATACTTATGATAAATTTGATAAAATGATGACAAACGGCATAGCGTTAATCGCGGAAGCCGTTGATGTAGACAGACTGAATGTCTGGCGCAATGAAACAAGAGAAGACGGTCTTTACGCGTCGCAGATTTACAGATGGGATAAAAAATCGGGCGGAACAACGCCGCCGTTATCCGAATTACAGGATATAACGTTTTCCAAGCTCGCGCCGAAATGGGAAAAAATCCTTCCAACAGGCGAATCGCTGAACGGTCCTATCAGGCATCTGCCGGACGGAGATTTATTCAAAAATCACGGCACAATATCGGCATATGTAACGCCTATTTTTCTTAAAGAAGCTTTCTGGGGTTTTGTAATATTCAGCGATAATCACAGAGAACATTACTTTGAAGATGAATGTACGGAATTGATGCGCTCGGCGGCGTTCCTGTGCGTAAACGCCATTATACGAGCCGAAATGGACACTGAATTAAAAGCGGCGCACAGATTTTATCAGGCTATTATAAAATCCACTCCTTTCGGTCTTACGATCTTTGACGAGAATATCAGAGTTATTGACTGTAACGAGGAAATACTAAAAATCTGCAATACCACAAAGAAAGATTACATCGAGAATTTTTACAGCTATTCGCCTGAAATACAGCTCAACGGAAAAAAGACAGTTGATATAGCCGAAGAAATGCTGAAACGCGTAATGGCGACAGGCGAAACAATTACAACCGAATGGCTTCACAAGAACAGTCAGGGAGAGACTTTTCCGTGCGAACTTACGGTTACATTTATTGAAAGAGACGGTAAATTTACAGGTCTTTCGTACGCGTATGATCTTCGCAAAATAAAAAAAATCGAAGCGGAGGCCGCAAGGGCAACCCGCATTAACAGGGCGATTCTCGATGTTCTGCCGATCGGCATGGCTATGTTTGACGGCACTCCCAGAGTTACCGCCGTAAATGATAAACTCGCCGAGATGTTCGGCGCTTCGAAAGAGCATCTGCTCGATCGCTATTACGAGGATTTTTCTCCCGAATTTCTTCCCGACGGACGCAAAGCGATTGACGAAGCGTATAAAATTACAAACCGCGCGATGTCAGGAGAAACGGTAAGGTTGGAATGGCCGCACATAACGGCAAAAGGCGAACTTGTTCCCTGCGATCTTACGCTTACCAGGGTTGAAGATGAAGATGATTTTATCGGCATCGGCTTTTTATACGATTTACGAAATGTGAAAACTCTGGCGGCGCATCTGCACGAACAGGACGAACTTTTAAAAGCGCTGAACAACGTATCTTCTACCCTGCTTGAGCCGGGAAACCGCTTTGAAGAATCCCTGCAAAAAGCCATGTGGATTCTGGCGGAAGCGCTGGGAATTGATCGCATCGGCATCTGGAAGAACTACATGGCGGACGATGAACTTTACTGTTCTTTGCTTTACGGATGGGACTGCGGCAAGTTTAGATCACGGGTAGAAGACGGCATTCTCGAAGCGGATCAGAAATACAACGAAAAGAATGAATGGAAAAGAACGCTGATGATGGGAAACTCCATCAACGCCTCGGCGGATAGCGCGAATTATGATTTACAGGAATACCTTAAACAGCACGGGGTCAAATCTTCCTTCTTTATGCCCGTTTTTATACACGACAAGTTCTGGGGTTTTGTCGCCTATGATAATTGCAGAAAAGAAGAATTATTTTCCGAGAACAAGGAATTAATTTTAAGCTCCGCCAGCCGGACGATTGTAAACGCGATCAGCAAAAACAATATAACAGTGCGCCTTGAGACGGCGGTAGAAGAAGCCAACGAAGCAACAAGGCTTAAAAATGTAGCCGTAAATTCTTTAGAGAGCATTTTAAACGGCATAGACGCGCTTATTTACATTACCGTTCCTGATACAGGCGAGCTGCTCTTTATCAACAATTACATGAAAAAAGTTCTGGGCAAGGAAGGGGAAGACTTTGTCGGAGAGTATTGTTATCAGGTTCTGCGCCAATCAAACAAGAAATGCTCGTTCTGTCCTTGCTTCAAGCTTGATAAAGATCCGGATCAGATTGTTATTTGGGACGATTATGTTGAGATTTTGGGAAGCCATGTGCGCCATTCGGACTGTTACATAGACTGGCCCAACGGCAATAAGGTTCACCTGCAGCACGCTGTTGATATAACAGAGCTGATTAACGCGAAAGAACAGGCTGAACAGGGAAACAAATCCAAGAGCGCGTTCCTTGCGAACATGAGCCACGAAATCCGCACTCCGATGAACGCCATTATCGGCATGACGGTTATAGGAAAAGCAGCCGAAGACATTTATCGCAAAGATTACTGTTTTGAAAAAATTGAAAACGCGTCGCATCATCTTTTGGGCGTTATAAACGACATTCTTGATATGTCAAAAATAGAAGCGAATAAATTTGAATTGTCGCACGAAGAGTTTGAATTTGAAAAAATGCTTCAGCGCGTTGTTAATATTATTTCTTTCAGGGCTGATGAAAAGAAACAGCATCTTACAGTGCATATAGATAAATCAATCCCGCGCACTCTTATCGGCGACGATCAGCGCCTTGCGCAGGTAATCACAAACCTTATGGGCAACGCGGTTAAATTTACCCCGGAAGAAGGTTCTGTGCGCCTTGAAACGCGCTTTTTGGGCAAGGAAGACGACGTATACACAATTCAAGTCTCCATTAAAGATTCAGGCATCGGCATAAGCCCCGAGCAGCAGGCGCAGCTCTTCCAGTCTTTCCAGCAGGCGGAATCGGGAACATCGCGCAGATTCGGCGGAACAGGTTTAGGGCTTGTTATCTCCAAGAATATTATTGAGCTTATGGGCGGAAAAATTGTTCTTGATTCAGAACCCGGAAAAGGTTCGTCTTTCACATTTACATTTAAGGCAAAACGCGGAGTCAAAAGAACGCTTGGTTTATCCGAGATCGGCATAAACTGGAACAATGTAAAAATAATGGCGGTAGATGACGACAAAGAAATTCTGGATTATTTCCAGGACATCATGCATGGTTTCGGCACAACCTGCGATACGGCGATAAGCGGACAGGAAGCCCTCGCTCTTATCGGCGTAAACGGGATGTACGACATTTATTTTGTGGACTGGAAAATGCCCGATATGGACGGCATAATGCTCGCAAAAGAATTAAAAACAAAATCATCGTCTCCTGAACACACAATAGTAATAATGATTTCAGCCGCCGAATGGAGCATTGTCGCGGACGAGGCGAAAAAAGCCGGCGTAGACAAATTCCTTTCAAAACCTTTATTCCCATCCGCAATCGCCGACGCGATATCCGAGGCGATCGGACTGAAAGAACAGCCTAAAAAAGAGATTACAGTAAACAGCCTGTATTTTAAAGGCTGTAAAATACTTCTTGCGGAAGATGTGGAAATAAACCGCGAAATTGTAGACGCGCTGATAGAGCCGACATTATTAAAGATGGATTGCGCCGAGAACGGCGTTGAAGCCGTCGCCATGTTCCAGAATTCGCCTGAAGATTATGATCTAATTCTTATGGATGTACAAATGCCTGAGATGGACGGTTATGAAGCTACCCGCAGGATACGGCAATCCAGCCATCCGAAAGCGAAAACTATACCTATTATCGCTATGACCGCTAACGTTTTCCGGGAAGACGTTGAAAGATGCATGGAAGCCGGAATGAACGAACATATCGGTAAACCGCTCAATATGGAAGAATTTTTCAATATGCTGCAAAGGTATTTGAAAAATTCCGGTTAATTCGTTATACTTCATTAGGAAAGAAACGGACTATGAATAGGATCAAAATTAAACCATTGTACAGGCAGATTATATTTACATTTGCGGCGTTTGCCGCAATGGTTATACTAAGCTATTTATTCAATTCGCATACAGTCCGCATTAATTTGACAAGAAACGCCGACAGCGTGCTGTCGTTTACCCGCGAACAGGTTGAATCTGAACTCCTTGCCTCTAAAATGATGCTTGGAGACTTTTCGCACACAGTGCGAGAAATAATACTGGACGGCAACAGCGCGTATTTGCAGCGCTATATCAATATGATCAGCGATTACGCAGTCTCTGAAGAATCGGGATTAAGCAATGTAAACGGTCTTTACGGATATTTTGAAACGGTCAACGGCGGCTCTTTTTTATACAGCGAAAATATTAATTGGCGACAGCCGGATGATTTTCCTGTAACGGAGTTTGAATGGTACAAGGACGCGGTATCAAAGTGCGGCGTAATTGTGGAAACTCAGCCGTATAAAGATTATATGTCAAACGATTACATTATTACATTTTCGCGCTGCATTCATGACAACGACGACGAGCGGATCGCGGTTGTCTGTATTGACGTTCCCATGAACAAGATAGGCGAAGTTGTAGTTAACGCGGCTGTCAGCGAAGGAGGATACGGAGCGCTTGCCGCCGCGGATCTGACAATGTTCGCGCACGCAAATCCCGCTCATGTGGGAAGACGCATGGACGAGCCTGACCTGCATATTTCAAAATTCGCGAAGGAATTCAGCGAGGGAAAAGAGCTTTACGAACGTCCGATGACGAACTGGAAAAGGGAATCTGTAATTGTATTTTCGCGCATTCTTCCAAACGGCTGGCATTTGCTGCTTATGTCTCCAAAAAAACAGTTTTATTCAGGCACAACAGATATGCTTATTGTGCTTTGCTCTCTTGGATTATTACTGGCAACCGCGCTCGTAACGGTTCTGATCAGAATTGACAAAGCGAAAGAAAAAGCGGGCGAAGAGAGCAAACAAAAGAGCGCGTTCCTCGCGAACATGAGCCACGAAATACGCACGCCCATGAACGCGATTATCGGCATGACATACATCGGGAAAACCGCGGATGATATTCCGCGCAAGGATTATTGTTTTGAAAAAATAGAAAGCGCCTCCCAGCATCTTCTGGGCATAATAAACGACATTCTGGATATGTCAAAAATCGAAGCCAATATGTTTGAACTTTCCAGAGAAGTGTTCCATTTTGATAAAATGCTTCAGCAGGTTATTAATATTATCAGTTTCCGCGCTGATGAAAAAAAGCAGATAGTAACCATGAACGTAGACGAGGCAATACCCCGCGCATTGATAGGCGACGATCAGCGCCTTGCGCAGATTATCACAAATCTTTTGGGAAACGCCGTCAAGTTCACTCCGCAAAACGGTTCGATTGAACTTAACTCGCGTCTGGTAGACGAAGAAGACGGCGTTTATACAATACGCATTACAGTGAAAGATTCGGGCATAGGCATATCCCATGAGCAGCAAAAACAGCTCTTTCGCGCGTTCCAGCAGGCAGATTCCAGAATTTCGCGCAGGTTCGGCGGCACAGGGCTTGGATTGGCAATATCAAAAAATATCATAGAAATGATGGGCGGAAAAATCGAGCTGGAATCCGAACCGGGAAAAGGCTCGTCATTCTCATTCACTTTCAAGGCTGAAAGCGGCTCAATGGAAGAAGAGCAGTCAACGAAAGAAGAGAAAATAGATTACAGCGGAATATTTAACGGATATAAAATCCTTGTAGCCGAAGACGTAGAAATAAACCGCGAAATTATAGAAGTATTAATCGAACCGACTCTTTTAAAAGCGGACTATGCCGTAACGGGCAAAGAAGCCGTTGAAATGTTTGAAAAAAAACAAGACGAATATGATTTAATTTTAATGGACGTGCAAATGCCGGATATGGACGGCTATGAAGCGACAAAAATAATAAGAGAATATAACGGCACATACGCAAAAACGGTGCCGATCGTAGCAATGACGGCTAACGTATTCCGCGAAGATATTGAAAAGTGCATAGCTGTCGGAATGAACGCCCACATCGGCAAACCTCTGGATGTAGGCGAGTTTCTGGAAATGTTAAGAAAATATCTGCCGGAAATTAAATAATTCCCTATCTTTGAATCCGCGCGGAACCGCCCTTGGCGAAAGCTTCAACCTGATCAAGAGAAAACATCGAAGTGTCTCCGGGAGCTGTTGTAACAAGCGCGCCGTGCGCCCAGCCCAACTGGAGCGACTCCTGAGCGTCTTTACCTGACAAGAGACCGTAGAAAAGCCCGGCGGCAAAACCGTCGCCGCCTCCTACCCTGTCGTAAACGTCAAGTTCCGCAGCCGGCGCCTGATAAGTTTTTCCGTCAAGCCATAGAACTGCGCTCCACGAATGTCTGTTAGTTGAATGAACCTCGCGCAGCGTTGTCGCCACGGCTTTTATATTGGGAAAATCCTTTGTTACGCTCTCCATCATGCCGAAAAACGCCGACGGATCAAGCTGCCCTTTTGTTTCTACATCCTGCCCTTTTAAGCCGAGCCCTTTCTGAAGATCTTCTTCGTTGCCGACAAGCACGTCAACGTAACTGACAATTTTGCGCAGTGTCTTCGCGGCTTCTTCACTTGCCTGAGATGCGCTCTTGCCCTGTTCCGCCGCGGCTACCGCCCAGAGTTTCGCGCGGTAGTTTAGATCGAAAGAAACAACGGCGCCGGCTTTTTTCGCCGCCTGCATCGCCTCAATAACAAGTTCGCTTGTAGTGGGAGAAAGCGCGCTGAAAATACCGCCTGAATGAAACCAGCGAACGCCCTTTTTAAAAATCGCGTCCCAGTCAAAACTTCCGGGTTTTAAACGCTGCGCCGCTTCATTGGAACGGTTGTAAAAAACAACAGGCGCGCGCACTCCATGCCCTCTGTCGCTCCACACAATCGCCATGTTGGGACCTCTCACTCCGTCGTGATCAAATCTTTTAAAATACGGCGTAACGCCCGCTTTCTGCACGGCGTATTCAATTCTGCGCCCGATTGGATAATTTACCATCGCGCTTGCGATAGCCGTTTTTAAGCCAAAGCAAGTAGACAGGTTTGTCGCGACATTGTACTCGCCCCCTGAAACATGCAGAAGATACTCATTCGCCTCCGCGAAGGGAATGATACCGGGATCTAGCCTTGTTACCAAAGCTCCAAGAGCCAATAAATCGTGCGCGCTGCCGTCGGCGGCGGGGATTGATAAAGACATATTTACACCTCGTTTACTATTTTCTAAAGCATATTCTAGCAAAGAAAAATCGATCTATTCAACCTTAAAGCGCGAAACCTCTCTGATTAAATGCCCGATACCTTCGCGGTTCTTGATGCTGATTTCGTTAACCTGATGCACCGCAACATTGATCTGCTCCGCGCCTGTCGACATTTCGTTAATGCCTGATGTAATTTCCTGAGTCGCTTTTTCAAGGTTAATGCTTTCCTGGATAACTTCTTTCGCTCCGTCAAGCATTTCGCGCGAACCTAACTGTACCTGCTTTGTAATCGAGTTAACATTGCTGATCCCGTCCAGAATCTGTTTGGAGCCTTCGCCCTGCTCTTCCATCGCGCGGCGGATATTTTCTTCCTGCTGCGCTACAACCTCTATGCTTGTCTCGATCGCGTCAAACTTGCTTAATACGTTTTCTGTTGAATGCGTGATTTTATCGATTGATTCCTTTATCTTTTTGAGCACGGTGCCGATTGTCTTGGATTGCGCGCTTGAATTTTCCGCCAATTTGCGGATTTCATCGGCTACTACGGCAAATCCTTTTCCCGCTTCGCCTGCGTGCGCGGCTTCGATTGCGGCGTTCATCGAGAGCAGATTGGTCTGCGCGGCGATGTTGTTCATTACAGAGTTAATTTCCAGCAAGCCTTCCGATTCGTGCGCGATTTCCTTAATGTCGGTGGAAACTTCCTGCAAACCGCTGCGCCCGATTTCCGATGAATCCGTCAGGTTCTCTACATTCGCGCTGTTTTTTACAAGCGTATCGGTAACAGACGCAATATTCGCTACCATCTCTTCGATAGCCGCCGAAGCCTGTGAAACGTGAGCCGTCTGGTTTTCAATATTGCCGTTAAGTTTATTGATGTTTATTGTTACCTGTTCCATTGTCGCGTTTGTTTCAGTAACGCTTGCGCTCTGGTTTATTATTCGTCCTTTGATACTTTGAATATTCGCGGTTATTTCGTTTACAGCCGCGGCGGTTTCATTCATGTTGCTGGCGAGATCGTTTCCGATTTCGGATAAATTTTCGGCTTCACGCTTGATCATTAAAACAAGATTTTTAATCTTTCCAATCGTCTGATTAAAGTATCTGGATAAATCGGTAATTTCATCATTTCCTTTTTCCGCGATATTAACCGTTAAGTCGCCTTCGCCCTGAGCGATATCTTTTAATGTCGCCGCTACGCCTATAACAGGCTTCATTGTAAAATGCAGAACAAAGTATATTACCACAGCCGAGATCGCGATAGCAAGGAACGCGATAAGGATGGTAAATCCGGTTATATATCTTACCTCGGATAATATATGGTCTTCGCTTACTCCGACCATTACAGCCCAGAACTGACCTGAACTGCCGATTTCAAGAGGAGAAAAGAAAGTTTCCAGGTCTGTATGTAAAACATCGGAATGCGAAGAAGCGCGGAAATCCTTGCCCTCGACAATGGCTTTCAGAGCTGGCTTTAAGTCATCGCCTAAAAAAGTTTCAGTATCAAGCATATTTTTTCCGACACGATCCGGGAATGAATGCGCCAAAATAAATCCCGTTCCGGTGTAAATGCCCATTACGGCGATTTCATCGTGCGTATTGACGGTTCTTTCAACTAACGGCTGCATTTGATCGGTATACATCAATAAACCGACAGCTCCTACTACCTCATTTGTACGCGCGGAAATAACAGGAACCATATATCTGAGTAAATATTTGCCGTCCCTAAACATCGGAGGTTCTACGCGATCCTTCGGAGATCTGGGATCGACAGTTTTTAAATACGCCATGGTATCGTCTACATCGGTTGTAGCGCGGCTGCTTATACGACCGCTTTCCCTTGTGAAAGCAATCGCGTACTGCCCTGCGGCGGTGGAACCCGTTCTGTTAATCATCTGGGCGTCCATGCCGTCTATCGCGTCCGGCTTCCATACGGTGTAAAGCTGTAAATATTCAGGTCTTGCCTCCATGACTCCTTTTAACATTACGTCATAAATATCTCTGCGCTCATCCTGATGCAAATCCTGATAATCAGCCATTATTTCCGCTACAGTGTTCAGCATGGAGAAACGCGCGTCCTGCCGTCCTTTCCAGAACTCAGCCAGCTCTCCAGACAAGTAATTAATTACGTCTATGTTCAGGTCTTTCGAGATTTTTGAAGCCTCGGTAAGTAACAGTACGGAAACGCTGGAAATAACTACAACCAGAATAGCGATTACCAGAATACTCAACCTTATTTTCAACTTCATATCTACCTCCTTTACAAACGCCTAACTATCAGAATATAAGACAAAATTTATAATGTCAATTAAACGGCTGAATTTTGTTTTTTTCCGATAATATTTGGCATTTTGTATAAAATACAGATTATCAACTCTAAAAAATCGCCTGTTCTCTTGAATAATAACAAAAATATGCCATAATAATCATAAGGAACTAATATGAAAATGGGCAAGTTCAAATCATTGTACAGGCAGATAATTTTTACAATACTCGCATTTACATTTATGGTCGTGCTTAGCTATCTTTTCAATTCGCAGACGGTGCGCGCCAACCTGTCAAGAAACGCCGAAACAGTTCTTTCTTTTACCCAGGAGCAGATTGAAACAGAACTTACAGCCTCTAAAATGATGCTCGGAAATTTCGCTCAAACAGTGCAAATGATGATATTGGAAGGTCACGCTGAGGATATTCAGCCTTATATTAACGTCATTAGCCAATATGCCATGTCACAGGAATCAGGGTTAAACAGCATAAACGGTTTATACGGTTATTTTGAAAATATTTTCGGCAAAGGCGTATATATTGACGGCACCGACTGGATTCCTCCTGATGATTTTATTCCCGTTGAACGGAGGTGGTATATAGACGCTGTCGCGAACTGCGGAGAGATAATCGAAACCGTGCCTTATATTGACGCCGCTACAGGCAATATGATAATTTCATTTTCGCGCTGTATTCATGATACCAACGGCGCTCAAATAGCCGTTGTCGGTATCGACGTGCTTCTGGATAAAATCGCGGAAATAGTAACAAGCGCGGTTTTAAGCGAAGGCGGACACGGTCTTCTCGCTTCCCAGGATACAACCATAATTTATTATACAAACCGCGATATTATCGGATTGCGCTTAAGTGATCCCGGACACGCGCTTTCAAGATACTCAAATGAAATTATCACCGGCAAAGGGCTTTACGAACATCAAATGAAAAACTGGAGAAGCGAGGACGTAATCGCGTACTCCCACATTCTGCCGAACGGCTGGTATCTGGTTCTTCTCTCTCCCAAGGATCAGTATTTTCACGGCATAAGGCAGATGCTTTTTATTTTATGCGCGCTGGGTTCCATTTTAGCCTCGGCGCTTATTATTTTCCTTGTCCGCATAGACAGGGCAAAAGAAAAGGCGGGAGAAGAAAGCAAGCAAAAAAGCGCTTTCCTCGCGAATATGAGCCACGAGATACGCACGCCGATGAACGCCATTATCGGCATGACCTATATCGGAAAATCGGCAGACGACACAACGCGCAAAAATTACTGCCTTGATAAAATCGAAAACGCTTCCCAGCATTTGTTAGGCGTCATTAATGACATTCTTGATATGTCCAAAATAGAAGCGAATATGTTTGAATTATCCTACGAAGAATTTAATTTTGAAAAGATGCTTCAGCGCGTTATCAGCATAATAAGTTTCCGCGCGGATGAAAAGAAGCAGAAAATAACGGTTTACATCGATAAATCCATACCGCGCGTACTGATAGGCGACGATCAGCGTCTTGCCCAGGTTATCACAAACCTTTTGGGCAACGCCGTAAAATTTACTCCCGAAGAAGGCTCGATTAAACTAGATACCCGTTTTATAAAAGAGGAAGATGATATTTACACCGTGCGGATAACGGTAAAAGACTCCGGGATAGGCATAAGCAAGGAGCAGCAAAATCTGCTTTTCAAATCTTTCCAGCAGGCGGATGCCGGAACATCGCGTAAATTCGGCGGCACGGGACTTGGTCTTGCCATTTCAAAAAATATCGTTGAACTGATGGGCGGAACCATCGAACTTGAATCCGAGCCGGGGAAAGGATCGGCGTTCTCATTCACTTTTAAAGCGGAGTGCGTTTCAACAGACAAAACAGGCAGCATGGCGGGAATAGACTGGAGCAAGGTTTCGGTAATGGCGATAGACGATGAAAAGGAAATTCTTGATTATATCAGCGATATTATGCGAAACCTGGGAGCGAAATGTGATACCGCTTTAAGCGGAGAGGAAGCTCTTTCCAAAATCAAAGAAAACGGAAAGTATAATATTTACTTTATCGACTGGAAAATGCCGGGAATGAACGGAATTACGCTTGCGAATGAATTAAAAGAAAAAGCGGAATTCCCGAATGACTCGGTTGTTATAATGATTTCAGCCGCCGAATGGAGCGCAATAGCGGACGAAGCCAAAAAAGCCGGCGTTGACAAATTTCTTTCTAAACCGCTCTTTCCGTCGGCAATTGCGGAGTCGATCGCCGAAGCGATCGGAGTACAGGAGCAGCAGACGGAGAAAAAGGCAGACTATTCGGGCATATTTGAAGGATACAAAATTCTTCTTGCGGAAGACGTGGAGATAAATCAGGAGATAATAGACACTTTAATTGAACCCACTCTTTTAAAAATGGACTGCGCCATGAATGGGCTTGAAGCCGTCACCATGTTTGAAAAATCTTCGCAGGAATATGATTTAATTCTTATGGACGTGCAAATGCCCGAAATGGACGGATACGAAGCCACCCGAAAAATCCGCGCTTCCAGCTTCGCAAACGCCAAAACTATACCGATAATTGCCATGACGGCTAATGTTTTCCGCGAAGATATAGAAAAGTGCATTGGAGCCGGAATGAACGGTCACATCGGCAAACCGCTTGATGTTGAGGAATTTTTTAACGCGATGAAAAAATATCTTCCAAGGAGGTAAATTATGATTTTACGCGGAGACTATTCTTCCGGCGTATTGCGCACAAAAATTAACATTCAATTTATGATTCCTGAAAACTGCGCAGGACCTTACAAAATCGTTTACCTGCTTCACGGACTTCACGGGAATCAGGGTTCGTGGACTGACAATTCGATGCTTCCGTTTTTCGGAAAGAAATATGACGCGATTTTTGTAATGCCGGAAGCGACTAGAAGTTTTTATTTTGATTTAAAAACGGGAAGGAAATACAATACATTCATAAGCGAAGAACTTCCGAAAATAACGGGAAAGATTTTTAATATTTCCGGTAAACGCGAAGACTGCGCCGTTATCGGCTATTCAATGGGAGGTTACGGTTCTCTCCAGCTGGCGCTGACTAAACCTGAACTCTTCGGTTTTTGCGGAACCATTTCCCCAGCCGGTATTTATTTTAAATACATGCTGGAAGTGATAAAAAAAGACATAGACGCGTATTTAAAAACCGATTACGAACCTGAAGAACTTATAAAAGATTTTTACGCAATCTACGGCAATGATTTAAAATTCCGCCCTGAAGGCGACATTCCTGAATTGGTAAAAAATTTCCCCGCGGACAAACCAAAACCCAGAATATTCGCCGTATGCGGCACAGAAGACACTCTTTTAAAGGACAGTCATAAATTCCGCGAGGAAATGAAAAACACGCCGTTTGATTACACATACGAAGAATGGTCAGGGAAACATGATTGGGATTTTTTCAACGCGGCGCTTAAAAAAATACTCGAGTTCTGGTACAAGGACAAGGAAATTAAAACAGACGGCAATTCCGCTGGGGATGCATAAAAATATTTTTAACGCGTATTAAAACTGATTTCTCCTGAAAAAAACGGTTTTGGGGATTTTTCTCCTTCTGTAATTATTAAAAGCTCTCCTTCGTCTCCAATTCCAACAATAATTCCTTTAACTATCTTTCCTGATTCTGCCGCGCCTTCCATAAATGTTACTTCTTCGCCTTTTTTATAAAGCCGCTGTTCTAAACGTATTTTCCAGTCATTTTTGTTTTTTTCCAATTCTTCATAAAGCTTTTCAAGGATTTTTTCCAACAAAGAAAAACGTTCGTACTTTTCAATTTTTCTGCCTGCGGCTATCGCTATGCTTACCGCCTTTTCCCGAAGATGGGAAGGAAATGACTCTTGCGTCATATTGATTCCAATCCCCAAATATACATTGCCGCTTTCCGCTTCGCAAAGAATCCCTGCGGCTTTTTTAGAATCGATTAATATATCGTTGGGCCACTTAACTTTTATTCTTCCTTTTAGAGACGGCGCGAAATCTTCGAGGGCAAGCGAAACCGCTAACCCCGATCGTAAAGTCAGCGCACAGGGAATGTCTTCAATTTTGGGATAGCGTAAAAGAACGGTAAAAGGAAGGCTTGCGCCCCTGTCCATTTCCCACGAGCGCTCTTTTACACGCCCGCGCCCCGATCCTTGAAAATCCGCGGCGATTATAGTTCCGTGCGGCTCTCCTGTCATTTTACGGGCGGCATCCATAGTACTAGAAACGGTTTCCTCAAAATAAACGGGCGCGCAGAACGGATTTTGCGCTTCTAACTTTTTCATGCTTATGTTATTATAACCTTATGAACATGGTGTGTCTTGACCTTGAAGGCGTTCTTGTCCCCGAAATCTGGATCGCGTTTTCCGATGCTACAGGCATTGCGGAACTGCGAAGGACGACAAGGGACGAACCCGATTACGACAAATTAATGAATTTCCGCATTGATATTTTAAACAAAAACAATTTAAAACTTGCGGACATTCAGCGAGTAATTTCCGGCATGGAGCCGCTTGCAGGCGCTTTAGAGTTTGCGAACACTTTACGGGAAAAATACCAGCTTGTAATTCTTTCCGATACTTTTGAACAATTCGCAAAACCATTAATGGCAAAGCTTTCCTACCCTACCCTTTTTTGCAACAGTTTAGAAATTGCGAAAGACGGAACAGTTACAGGCTACCGGCTGCGCCAGCAAAACGGCAAGCGCGAAGCTGTAAAGGCTTTCAAATCGATAAACATGCGCGTCTTTGCCGCAGGCGATTCATTTAACGACCTCGCAATGATCCGCGAAGCCGATTCAGGCTGCCTTTTCCGCGCGCCTGATCAAATCCGCAAAGACTGTTCCGATTTAACTTGCACAGATACATTTGATGAACTTTTAAGCCAAATAAATAAATTTCTGGATAATGTAAATAATTGATCTTAATGGCAATCTGCGTTCAAAAATGAAATTAGTTGAAGATTTAGAAGTAAATTGGAAAATATTATCTAAAGGTGAACAATATTTTAAAATTGAACCATTAAAATAAGGAATAATCAAAATGTTATATCCAAAAATGTTAAATGTAGAACCTCTTGATGATTATAAAATTAAAATTTATTACGAAACAGGTGAAATAAAATTATTTAATGTTTTACCATATATATCGGGAAATTGGTATGAGGAATTAAATAATAATGAATATTTTAAAACCATACATTTGGTTTCAAATGGTCATGGAATAGAATGGGAAAATGGACAAGATACTGCTCCGCATGAATTATATGATTTAAGTGCATTAATTGCTCCTTGACGCTCGCGCCAAGTCCGTGCACCAAACCCCTTCTGAATTTGTTACCCAACTTAATCAAAAAGAAATGACCGAAGCTATTTATTACTTGTTCAAATAATAAAAAAAGAAGTTCTACCGCAAATGGAACGGCGAACTTGTATTTTTTCACTCAAAAGGTTAAACTTATAAAAAGACCCCAAAACAAAATTTTGGCTGCTTTGGAAGGTTCCGGAGCTTAAACACAAGACAAATTACTTGTAAAACCATGAGTCTATGATTGAAAAAAGAGAAATGTCTCAAAAAATGGATTATTGGAAAGCCTTCTGAGTGGCTTATCGAACAGGCTAAAAATCACGGACACGATATCGAAAACAAAAATCATGTTATCACTAATGATTTTATTAACCACGTGATTAAAAAACATGGAAAACCGGAAAGTGAAGAACCGCAAGGGCAATTAGCTGTAGATGAAAATGATTTTTGCAATTTATCAGAGGTTGTTAAAAATCCGGACAAAATAATATTGGGTGTTTTAAGTAAAAAAGGCATTGGAATGCTCCATTATTTAAAGAAACTTAATAAAGGTACAATTTTATACGCAGAGGAAAATATAGATAACAAAAAGAATAAAGAACTACGCGGAAAAACAATGATTATCAGAAAAAAAGATGTAAATGATAAATTATTCGCATATTTTGCATTTTGTAAAGGTAAAAACAATACGACAAATATAAAAATAATTGCTCCCATCGACACCGGAGACTATCCCGGCTACGCCGAAAAAACGGAGGCGGTCGTCAATTCCGCCGTACCGATGGGGCAATCACAGGGGCAAGCCCTTACTGACATTGTACCTCAAATATCTGAGGAAATCAAGTAAAAAGTATCAAAGTTATCCGTGGTTATAAATTTCCATGTTACACCCTATTCTTTTGTCCATGTATCATCATCTCTTATATATGTCCCTATGCCGCCGCCTTCGTCAAAATATACGTCTCGCAAATCTCCGTCGAAGGGAGAATTAAAATAGGTGCCGGCAAAGTTTTCTTCTGTTATTAAACCGTGGAAAGTTACGCTTAATAAATTACCGCAATTATAGAACGCCAAAGCGCCGATACATTTTACACTGTCCGGTATTGTTAAGACAGTAAGTTCTGAACAATTATAGCAATCTGCCGTATTTTTGGAGTTTTGTCAAGGTAAATTACCTGTCTATAATGCGTTTAAGCGTATAATCGTTATGCCGCCAGTCTTTGCCGGTTTTTACGCGCAAATCAAGGTCGATTTTCCAGTCGAAAATGCGTTTTAGGTCTTTTAGCGCGGCAAGGCGTATCGCTTTTATCATTTCGCCGCCTTTTCCCACCACCATGCCCTTTTGGGATTCGCGTTCAACTATAATAAATGCCCTTACCCATAGTTTAGAGCCTTCTTCCCTGAACTCCATATCGGCAATATCTACATACAGCGAATGGGGCAATTCCTGGCGAAGGCGGTTAATAGCCTGCTCGCGGATAATCTCGGAAATACGAAAGCCTGTCTCCTGGTCGGTATAATAATCCGCGTCATAGAGAGCGTCCCCTTCAGGCGCCATTTCAAATAACGCGTTTAAAAGCTCTTCCACGCCATGCCCTGTGTTAGCGGAAATAAGATGTATATTTTTTAGAGAATCATTCTCGCCGAACCAGTTATTAATAAATCCAATTATTATGTTTGTATCAATATTTGGCATATCAACCTTATTAATTGCGATAACCGTTTTTTTGGCTAACGGCTTTAACAAGGCGGCGATTTCCTCTTCTTCGGCTCCGGGAGCGCGGCTTGCGTCCAGCAAATATAAAACAAGATCGCTCTCCATTAGGGCGCGTTCTGAAACATCCATCAGCTTTTTGTTCATTTTTTTTTCGCTTGTGTGCCGCCCTGGAGTGTCAACAAAGACGAGCTGACCTTCTTCGCGGTTTACAATTCCCCTAATGGCGTTACGTGTCGTTTGCGGCACAGAACTTACGATAGCTACCTTTTCTCCGCACATTTTGTTAAGAAGGGTCGATTTACCAACGCTAGGGCGGCCTATAATCGCAATAAATCCGCTTTTTGCCATTATCTGATAACCATTACTTTTCTGATTTCGTCAATATCAGGTCCGACAACGCGGATAAAATACATACCGCGCGCAAGAGCTCTTCCGCCTGTATTTGTGCCGTCCCAGGCTTCCGTGTATTCTCCGGCTTCACGGTGTTCATTTCGCCTAATCGATTTTACAAGCGAGCCGTCAAGTGTGTGAACCTGAATCGTAACTCTGCCCGGACGCGTAAGCACGTATCGGATATATGTAGATTCTCCCGTCGCGGGATTTATAACATTATTCATAATCGTTACGCCGCCTCTCTGCTGCCTTATATCCTGAATGTCAAAACTGAAAGGACGGATGCGTTTGTACCAGTCGGCGGGAATCGACGTTGTTCCGCGCGGAATATCAAGGCGGGCTGCAATCATGTCGGAATCTTCTCTTAGACGATAGACAAATTCCACTTTGTTTCCGCTTACGAAGGGCGAATTCGCGGCAAGGTTATGAATAAATAATAAAGAAGCCGAGCCTGAAGAAATTGCGTTAACATTTTTATCAGGCGCGGGAGAATAATAACTATAAAGAGGAGTTTTTCCTCCTGTAGTAATGTCCGGTATCCACATTCCGCCGGATTTTCCTCTTGACGGCATTTCTTTGGGATTTCTGTATTCAAGCGGAACATTAACAGACCAGTAAACAATTAATTTATCTTTTATTTCTTCTTTTATTATTTTTGTCTGTATATCAATCGCGGCGCTTCCTCCAAGGAAATCAGTTCCGTCAAAATTATAGATTACTCTTGTATTGTCATCTGTGATATTCTGCCCCGCGCTTCTTGCGAGCACAGGAAGGGCAAAATAATTTTCGTCGCTCGCGTCCATAGGAGCTCTTGAAACAAGAATGTCCGTGCTGCGCCGCTTTACCAAATCGCCTCCGTTTTCAAAATCATCCGGCGTTACCAAATTTGCAGGAGTCGGATTTGTATTCCATTCTGCAAGTTTTTTCATCATTTCGGGAGTTAAAACGCGGTAAGGAGAAACAAAGGTTTGCGATTCGTCATTGGAATAAGCTGAATAATTCCAGTTAAGCGGATATTTGGGAAGATAATCAGGGTCTACATTTACCTTATCTTCAGAACTCCAAAAACCTTCCATTGTAAAATACGCGTTTGTTACAGGAGCGTCTCCTATTGGCGGATTATTCGCAAGTTCTTCAACGCTGAATTCACCGTTTGTAATTGAATACGATGATTTAAAGCCGCTGGAAGGCTGCGAGTTAATATTAGCGGGAGATAAACCATTAGCTCCTACCGCTTGAGACATTTGAATAATTGTCTGCGGATGATTCGGCAGAGTTAAAGCGTAACTTATCCTCGGAGGAATTGAACTGTATGTATCCGCGCTTTGCGGACCTAACAATCTTCCTTTTTTATCTTTAAGAGTTGTATTGGCTTTTATCTGCCATGTTACGCGATCTCCGTTATAAAGGTAATGCTGCGTATCTTCGTTTAATACTATGTAGAAGGAATCATCGTCTGTGTCTTCTACAAATTCAAAATGTTTTATTGTATAACCTGTTACAGTCACATCAAAGCCGTTAAAGCCATTTGCGTTTTTATCCAATATTGATGATGTCTGCGCTCTTATTCTGTCCGCCTTTCCGTTGCCGTTTGCGTCTTCAAGGAAACTGTAAACGACAAACACCTTGTCTTCGCGCCAGTTATGATTGAAATAACTTTTTGCGCCAGCCGTATAGAATGGGAAAGCTTCAATGCTGTCAATTACAGGATCTATAATTACGGTTTTTTCCGTATGGCTGAAGAAAAGGCGTATATGTTTTAATTTTACATTATTGACATTATCAACATCCAGATTCCAGAATCTGTTATACTGGCTCGCCTCATACTCAGTCGGAAGTCCGCTTGCAGGCGGAGCAATTGAAGTATTATCATAGGCATAAAGCCAGTCGGCATTTGTTGTGTATCTTGTAACTGTTATACGATCCGCCGGATTCGCGCTGTTATCAGCCATAACGGAAAATTCTTCCATGAATTTATGCCTGTCGGGATACGCGGAAAATCTTATGGTCGCGCCAAGTTCATTATGGCAGATAAAGTTTTGCCAGACGGTATTACCGATTATTTCAAAGAAAACAGTATCGCCTGGATTTATTTTCTTTAAAGTAACAGAAGCGCCGGGATTCTGTAAAAACGCAGGAGCGTTAATAGAACCGTTTTCGATTCTCCATCTGCCTACTTTGGCGGAATTGCCGTATCTTGCAGCATCGGTAAGTCCTGCTCTGAGAACTACATTGTGACTTCCGGCATCCAGAGCGCCCGGATCATTTATTATTACTTCGCCGTGGATTTCAAGATTACTCAATAAAACTGTACTCGAGCCTGGCTCTATCTGTAGACTTCCCATAAAATTCCATGTTGTAATACTCTGCGTCCCTGATCCTGCCATTTGCATATACAGCATGGGATAATCGCCTGTATAATCTACATAATCCCCGATGTTTACATTTCCTGTTATCTCCAATGCCGCTCTTTGCGCCCCGCGCTTATTAACAACAAATCTTTCGTTTTCGGAGTCGCCTTCCAGAATAAATCTTTTTGCAGTCAGCGTTGAAGCGTTATTCATTATCAGAGAGCCGTATACTCCGGTAAAGCTATCAGGCTCTACGGCTCTGTTTCCTATAAGCCATGAACCTTCGTTAAGTAATTTTAATGAAGCGTTTTCTTCGATTGTAAGCGATGTGTTTTCTAATTGGATAACATACGAGTTTGATATATTTACATTACCTTCGATTATTACATTTCCGTCAAGAGTAAGAGCGCTGCCTGTCGTCTGATGATATGTTTGATCTCCCAGGAATTTGATGTAATCATCAGATGACGTACCGCTTGTTACGAAGGTTACCGCGCGGTTTACCGCGTAATAATTACTATTAGTATCAATTATAATAATGTGGTAGCCGGGATCAACAGTAAAAGTTACTGTTACTCCAATATTATCCGAGGAATTAATTATATAATACGAATCATTGGTATAAATATTTGACGGCGGATTATGTCCGTATACAATATTAATATTGTGCGGCACAACCCCGATTCCATGGTCGCAGATTCTGTCAGGATCAACTCTTCCATTGTGGTTGAATTCTACAGTAACGCAAATCATGCCTGATAGTCCGGGAATAATATTCATACTGGACGCCGGAAGAACTAAATTATCAGCATCAATATAAATTGACGCGTTAAGACCATGGGCTCCGGGACTTTCCGTTACAATTCCCGCCGCGCCTGCGATTGTAACGGTACCTCCGCTAGCTAATATTTTTAACTGCACTGCGCTTATACTTGAATTAATATTAATATTTGCGCTTGAAACAAGTTCGATTTCTCCATTGGGCGCGTCAATAGGTCCTGATGTATTTAGAACTCCTGCGGCTGTTATGTGAATATTTCCAATATTATTGGATGTAGTCAGAGTCATGCTGCCGGTTGAAACATTATTAAACAAAATATTTCCGCTGTCGGTGGCAGGATCGCCTGTATTATTGTTTAAGGTTACAGTGGAAGTTATCTCGTTATCACCGTTAAGCAAAATACCAAGAACGGAATTTACAGTCAGATTTTCGGCTTTTATAAATCCTGAGTCTATTTTAAAAGCCGTTATATTGAATTGTCTTCCAGTATTTTCGCCCGTTATTGTAATTGTTCCTGTGGTTACAAAATTAACGGTACCGTCCGCAGCGCCTTGATCATTATTTAATGACACTGGTCCGCTTAAATTGTTGGCGAGATTTATCATTGATATTCCCAAAGACGCGTTTATGACGACTCCGGCGGTTCCATGAATTATACCTGAAACGCTAAAAAGTCCGGCTGTACTGGTTAATGTATGCTGTTCGCTTCCAAAATTAACATCGCCATTGAAATTCTGAGCGCCTGTTGTGTGAATATCCGTGTTTATTTCGCTGTTTCCGGTTACTGTGATTGCAGCAGCGTTCAGCTGACTTGAGTTAAATGAAACCTTATCAAGCGGTGTAATATTTAAAACGCCTATATCGTTGCCTGTATTTGTGCCGTTCATAACAACGGATTTTGCAGAAATTGTAAGATTGTGACCGCCGCCATGGATTAATCCAAGCTCGACATCGCCTTGTGTTCCTGAAACAAACTGAACATTGCCTGTAAGAGTTACATCTCCTGTATAAATTTGACCTGCCGCCTGAGTTGTAGTCATAGTTACAGCCGAAGCCGCGCCAATTTCACTTGCACCTGTTACCTGCAATGAGCCTGCGTTTATATTGGCTGCGAATATTGCGTTTCCTGTGACTGCAAGCGCGTTTGTCACATTTGCAGCGCTTTTAAACTCGGCGTTTTGTGTTACCTGCAACGAACCTGCGTTTACACCGGCGTTAAAAACGGCGTTTCCTTCGACTGCAAGCGCGTTTGTTACAGCGGCGGCGCTTTCAAAACCGGCGCTTTCTGTTACGTGCAATGAATCCGCGTTTACAACGCCGCCGAATACCGCGTTTCCTGTAATTACAAAAGCGTTTGTCACATTTACAGCGCCTTTAAACTCAGCGTTTTCCGCTGCATTTATTTCAAGCGCAGTTGCATTTACCAAAGAGGCGCTTGCTTCCTGAGTGTAGCTTTTTACATACACAGGATTTGCCGTATTAAATGAAACACTGCCGTCTTCGATTACAATATCTCCAAGACGGGCTGCGCTTGTCCCTATATTCCCTGTCATTAAAATATTACCGGCTGTGTTAAGAGTTAATGCCGCTGTTGTGACTGTACCAAGTATTCCGCCGTTCAGCGTTATAGCGCCTGCGCTTATTTTATTTTCCGTTTCATCGAGTACTAAGCCCGCGCCGTTCGTGTTAAATGATCCTGTGCCTGTAATGGTTATATCAGCGTCTTTTAATCTTACTCCGCCTGTTCCGGCATGAAGATTAATACCAGATGATTCATATTTTCCGTAGAATTCAATGTATCCGCCGCCGGGAACTATTAAATTCAACATTGGCGCAGGATCGTCATTATTGCTTACATTGTAAATATAAATATTATTTCCAAGGTTAACTGTTAATAAATCGCCTGTATCAAGGTTAAGGGAATCATAATAATGGAAATCTGCCGGATCAAAAACCAGATCAAGATCGTTAGTATTAGTTACAGAGCTGTTGTAAATAACAAGATGCATCCCGGCAGGGGGAACTATCGGAATATGCTGGTGCCATCTGCCTTCCGGCACAACACCGGGCTCATTTGATCCGGGAACATAGTTATCATCAGAAGTATCTTTCCATGGAATTAATAATTGCAGACAAAGCATTCCGTTAACTGTTCCCGGTATAATCGAATCATCCTCTGCTGCAGTTACTTCAAATTCATTTGCAAAAATATAAATTGACGCGTCTTCGCCTTCGCTTCCGTTATGGCTTGTTATAACTTCGTTAATCGAGACTTTTCCATTTTGCGCCGATACGATTAACTGAACCGCGTTTACAATTGGAATATTTATACTGATGTTGTTACCTGAAACTAATTTTATCACTCCGGTTGAATTAATTTCATCGGGGGTATCTGCCTCTGTAAATTCAATATCGCCGTTAAGAGAAGTTAATATTGGATTGCCAATCATATCGACAGCGCCTTTGTATGATTGACTATTTGTAGTGGTAATATCCGCGTTAATCAATGTGTTAACACTGTTTGCGCTGTCGTTTTCAACAGAGACAGCATCTACGTTTACGTTTCCTCTAAATTCTACATTCGCGTCTGTTATTTTAATCGCGCTTGACGCGCCCATTACAGCGCTAAATATAATTTTATCACCTGCGCCGCTGTTTCCCGTAAATTCAATATCGCCGCTTCCCAATCTTACTTCGGACGCAAAAGTAGTCGTTCCATTCAAAGTAAAATTATTATTAACACCGATAAAACCGCCGCTTGCTGTAATATCAACGCCATCGTGTGAAACTACACTGCTGTTAAAAGTAACGCCTGCGTTAGCCGAAATGTCCGCCGACAAATTAATAACCGCTGCAGCGTTTAATGTTAAGCTACCTGATCCGCTGACATTGCCGTTTATATCAATATTATTTCTTGAAATTAAGGCAAGAGCTCCTGTTACAGAAACTGCGGAATTTAATATTATATTTTGCGCTGTTACAGAGCTTGATGTTCCAATAACATTTATATTTGCGCTATACGGTCCAAAATCGCCTGACAACGATATTAGCGCGTTATTAAGCCTGACAAGATTGGCTCCCGTTAAGTCAAACGCTCCTGACGAATAATAAGCGCCTCTTATCTCAACCGCGCCGCCTGCGGCAGTTCCAAAAGCCGCGTCTCTTGTGTTTGTTTCATTTTCGCTGCCGCTTGGAATATTTATTACATATAAGTTTCTGCCTGAAGCTGCCGTGAAATTTAAATTGCCTCTTATGCTGTCGGCTTCGAAATAAATATAATCGGTTATATCGGGATGAGACGACATATTTGTAGATTTTACCGTGTAAACAATATGTTTATTGGGAAGATGATAATGCATTCTATCGCCTGTTACAGAACCTGAATATTTTACCGCATGATTTGCGTTCACGCATACTGCGCCTGTTCCTTCGATATCATCAAGCGTTATATCCGCGCTTCCTTCAAATGTTCCCGCATGAATATAAACTGCCGCATCAACGCCGCTGTCAATAGCGCTTGTTGTTGTTATCCCGCTGTTTATTGTTACAGTATCCGCCGCTGTAAACGATATGCTGCCGCTTTCGATTAAATCATTTACAACAATTGATCCTGCCGCGTTCAAAGCAAGGCTGAGGCTGTTAATACCGCCGTCTACGTTAATATTTTCCGCAGAAAGCGATACAATACCGCCTGTTATGCTATTTACAGTCAGTATTCCAAAAGCTGTTACCGTTGTTTCACCTGCGGCAATATCATTGTTAGTTATACTGACTGTTACGCCTGCAGGTCTTTGGCTGTTGTATGAAATTTCACCATTACCTTCAAGAGTAACTGCCTCTGCGGTATTATTACCTGTCAGTTTTATATCTTTTCCGTTTGTAATATTTATTACGCTATTTATAATATTGCCGTTAATTGCAAGCGATTTATCATTCGCGTCTACGCTGCCGAATTTTACTGTTGCCGCTGCGTTAATTACTACATCGCCGCCCAATACCACATCACCGTTTATTTCAAGATTGGCGATTGCATTGATATTATTTTTTAGTTTCGCGTGTCCGCTGACAGGTAACGCGTTAATTGTTAATGAGTGATTGGATCCGTCCACTTCATCCAATTCTGTATAATCGGCGTTAATTACGACATTGCTGCCTAATGTCAGTTTGTCGTTTAAAATTAATTCGCCTATGCCGCTTACGCCGTCATAAAGCGTGGTTGGACCGTTTATTGTCAGTGAGTTTTTTCCTTCGATTATTTCATTTAAAATTATTTTAGACGCTGTTATTTTTATATCATCGTTGTCCAATGTAATTTTTCCGTGTACTTCAAACGCGTCGCCAAGCGTAATATTATCGCTTAAAATTTTAACGCCGTCGCCGCCGGCTCCGGGATAAAAATTGAGACTGCCTAAAGAATAATAATCGCCTATTAATTCGATAATTCCGCTATTGCCTGTTGTGAAGCTCAGGTTTCGCGAGTTTGCTAAAAGATCTATTCCGTCTACAATATCAATAATATAAACATTTCCGCTTCCGTAAGTTGAATATGCAATATTTGCTCCAAGATTATCATCCGCTTTAAGATATCTATACTGACCTGAAATAGAAGCAGGTAATGGAGCTCCTCCATCAGCAGGGGAAAGTCCTGTGCGGTATACAATATGCCAGTTATCTGGTATGTGATAATGATAATGAATACGATTGCCTGTAACCTCGCCTGTGTATGTTGACGAATTATATTGATGTACGCAAACATCTCCTGTCCATGCAAGGGTAATGTAGCCTGTTCCCGCAAAGTCCCGTGTCATGATGTACACTGCGGCGTTTTCTCCGCAATCACCTGAACCGCCGGATGTTATAGCAGCTCCAATCGTAACAGCTCCTGAAGTGTGAGACGCAAACATTGCAAGTCTTTCACAATTTACAGACGCTGTTATATTTATTTTTTCCGCTGATAAGGTTACAACGCCTCCTGTAACTGCGCCTGTTATATCAATATTTTCCGCAGTTACACTAACAGTCCCGCCGTTTGCAATGCCGTTTACAAATAATTTCCCGGCTGCTTGTAATGTCACAGTACCGCCCGCAGACGCATTGTTGGTAACAGAGACAGTTTCATCAGCCGCGCTTAAGCTGTTAAATATAATATTGCCTGAACCTGTAAGATTTAACGTATGATTTAAAATTATATTTCCGGTATCTACATTAAGATTTCCATTCGCGGTAATCGGAATTGTACCGCTTGCAACAATTAAGTTTGCTTTAATTGCCGCTTTTTCCAAAGAAAGGATTTTCATGGCAAGGCTGTGACAGTTAATTTCACTATTTACTTCTATTTCATCGGCTTCCAGCGTAACATCTGCGCCTGTTATGCCGTTTACAGTCAGTTTACCTGCCGCGATTATATTTGTTATTCCTGCAACGCTGTTATGATTTGTAACGCTGAGTGTTACGCCTGCCCATAAAATGTTGTGAAATGATATTTCGCCGTTACCTTCAAGATTTACGTTTACAGCGCGATTATTGCCTTCAAGTTTTATATCCTCTGCGGCTGTAATATTTATATTTGTAGCGGTTACAGCTCCTGTTACTTCCGCCGATTTCACATTTAAAGCAGATCCAAGTTCAGCAGAGCCGTTTACAATTAAATCCATATTTGAATCAGCAGCCATAATAACAGAGCCGCTTATAATCAAATTCGCGTAAGTTCTGCCAAATACCCAATATGCCGTTTCACCCGGCGTATCATTATAATAACGGATTGCGCTTGCTGTGCCGGATAACAGCGACAAAAATGTCACCTGATTTAAAATGCCAAAAAGTTCTATTTCGCCATTATTTGTAATTGTTGTTGCAACTGACAGATCAAATCCTTTTAAATCCAAAACAGCGCCGCTTTCGATTGTCAGGCTTTTACATTCAACATTAACGTCCAGTACTGGATGATTAACAGTCTGCGGAATAATAATTATCGCGGATGCGTTACTGCCAGGCGAAGCAGGCAGCCAGTTGCCGTTGTTGCTCCATAAACCCTTTGCGCCGCTTCCGTTTAAACCTGTCCAAATAAAGGTTCCGCTTTCATAAAATATATCGATATTGTTATTACCATTTATAGCTGTGTATCCCTCGAACCATCCTAAAAATCTGCTGGATTCGCACCATGAAATTGTTGTGGAAGCGTCTACATTACTAAAATTTATAGCAGGCGTAGTTATCAATCTCCACCGCGCAGCTTTTGCAATTGCGGTTAACACAGAATCATCTCCTGTCGTTAAACCGGCAGTTATCTCCTGTTCGCTGTCATCAGCAAAAGATGCAACCGCGTTATCACTAACCGTTAATGATGAAAAAACATTATTTCCGGTAAAATTGACATTTCCATTGCAAATAACATTATTAAAAATGCTATCGCTGTTTACAGTAGCGCCGTTATTGAAAGTTACAGTTCCGCTGTTATGCGCAAATATTCCCGGCGCGTCAACAATCCATGTTCCCGACACAGTTAATGCCGCAGGCGCTATTCTGATCCCCGCGCTGATTCTCAAGTTGGTAAACTGAGTTATATTCGCAAAACCTGTTCCGGCAGCGTTAAAATGAACAAGGCCGGTTCCGGTAATTACCCCTGACGAAACAGTTTGACTTCCGCTTCCGTTAAGAGTTATAGTTCCATTGTTAACAACCGACGCGGCATAAATATTATTTGCGCCTAACTGCATGGTTCCGTTCGAAATAACAAGATTGCCTAAAGCGGAGCTATTTTCCCCGATATCTCCATTTATTGTTATATTGCCCGAAACATTAAACGTTAAATTATATGCGGAATCCGAGACAATACCGCTTCCGAAAACAACATTCGAGGCTATAATCTGATTATTATTACCTGATAATTTAAAACTCGCGTATTCCTGATCTGTGCTTGTTTGAATTGTAACACTGTCTGAAATTTCCATTGTTCCTAAAACTGTCACAGAACCGGTGTTAACATGTATTGCGCCGGAAAGGTTTAATGTACAGCCTGCATAAACTGTAATACCATTTGTTACGTTTAAAATGCCGCTTGAAATAGTCACATCACCGTTCACAGTAATACCATTATTAACAGTCAAACCGCCGGAAGGCACGTTTAAAGTAACATCAGATTCGAATCTAATATCACTTAAATGATCAATGGGATCACTTGAAAATCTTATTGTTGCGTTAATGTCAATTATAGCTATATCGCTTGGATTTTCGCCGGGATAAGACGACACAGGATCACCATCTTCATCTTTCCAGTTGCCGCTTTCCTGCCAAAAATTATCTCCGATATCCCCAGTCCAGTAATAATAATTTGACTGCCCCCACACAAACCCGGCGAGAAAAGTAAAAAAAATTAATAAAAAAGTGAATTTCTTCATCAAAACCTTAAAAATTATTTTTATGGCGGTTTACGGCGTTTTAATACCGCAAACCGTAATAATATCAGCCGTTTTAACGGCAGATATTATTTAATATCGGCATTTCTCTCACCCTTCTTCTATACTATAGCACAACATATTGAAAAATTCCTATCACCTCTTGTCTCTTAACATCTTTTGTATTACATTAAAACAGATGAAAATACTATTCATAGGCGGGACCGGCACCATATCAAGCGCGATTACAAGGCGGGCGGCGCAGCTGGGTTGGGATATTTATCTGCTTAACCGCGGCAGCCGGAAAAACGAGTTCAAAGAACCGGAATATAAACATATTGCCTGCGATATCAGATCAGAAGACGCGCACACAGTCAGAGAAAAACTGCAAAAAGCGGTTGGCAATGGCAATAAATTTGACGTGGTTGCCGAATTTATCGCGTTTACCCCCGAACATGCGGAAAAGGATTTCAGCGTTTTTGTCGGTCTGTGCAAACAGTATATTTTTATCTCCTCAGCTTCGGTATATCAAAAACCGCTTTCTTCGTACCAGATCACAGAAAGCACTCCTCTCTCCAATCCGCTGTGGAAATATTCAAGAGATAAAATCGCCTGCGAGGAATACCTTATGCGCCAGTATCAGCAAAACGGTTTCCCCGTCACCATAGTCAGACCCAGCCACACATACGACGAAAGAAGCGTACCGCTTGGGGTGCACGGTGCAAACGGCAGCTGGCAGGTATTAAAAAGAATGATGGAAGGCAAACCTGTTATCATCCACGGAGACGGTACAAGCCTTTGGACTTTAACCCATAACAGCGATTTTGCCCGCGCCTTTGTACGGCTGATGGGAAATATCCACGCGATCGGAGAGGCGGTTCATATTACATCAGACGAGAGCGTAACATGGAATCAGATTTACGCAATAATAGCGGACTCGTTGAATGTTCCGTTAAAAACGGTTCATGTCGCAAGCGAATTTTTAAGCGAATGTTCGCAGGGTCTCTACGATTTTAACGGCGGTCTTCTAGGGGATAAAGCCAACACAGTAGTTTTTGACAACACCAAGCTAAAAAGGCTCGCCCCGGATTTTAACGCCAAAATAAGAGCGGACGAAGGCATCAAAATGACTGTTGCCAATATTCTGATTCATGAAGAACTGCAGCAGGAAGATCCGGAGTTTGATGAATGGTGCGATAGGGTAATTTCCGCATTGGAAACGGCGAAAAGCAGCTTTAAAAAGTAGCTACGTTTTTTTTGGATCGCTTCTTTTATGTTCTCTCATAGTTAGAATTACAATTATTATAAATAAACCCAGAAAGAAAACAACAGTAATTATTAGAGGAACCATATTGCCGCTTCCGTCTTTCTCAGTAACAGGAGGTTCGCCGACAATTAAGACCGACGGGTCTACAGGCACCCTATTGTCTGTAAGGACAACAAAAAAACTGATAATTACCGTAATAATCATCAGAGCAAGAGCGCCAAGACTGGCCAGGCGTATAGGAAAGGTCGATTTCTTGTTAAGCGCCATAAAAATCATACCGCCGATGAGGACTATTCCTACTAAAACACCGATAAATACCATGTCTCCCTCCGATCGACGAACTTTTGGAAATTGATTACAAATGCCGCGAAACCGCAGCTTGCGCATATTTCATTTTCGGCTTATTTTATCTTGCTAATTACGGCGTATATTGGTATAATAAGGGTAAATCTATTAAAGCGAGGAAAAAGATGGCTCATAAAATTAGTGACGCTTGTGTTAGCTGCGGTTCATGCGTTGGTGATTGCCCGTCGGAGGCGATTTTCGAGAAAGACGGACAGTATCATATTGATCCGGATAAGTGCACGGACTGCGGAGCTTGCGCCAGCACATGCCCGACAGAAGCTATTTCTGCCTAAGGTTTGTTTACAAGTAGAACAGGCAAGGGATTAACCCTTGCCTTTTTTTTAATTTTTTTATACCCGCCTGCGATATCCGCTCAGCCGGTGGATACGCAATTCCCCGAAATAAAACAGTTAAATCCGGGTGATTTGTCCTTCAGGCAGTACACAAGCGATGTTCATGCCAACAGGAGGCGTTTAGCGGGCGGCAGAAGCGTTAACGCGCAGGAAATTGCGGAATACCTGACAATTTATCAATACAGAGTAAAACCGCAGGATGATATTTTATTCCTTGCCGCGCGCTTGAATATCCCGTACTCGGCGTTGGCAAGCCTCAATGGGTTAAATAACCCGTCGGCGCTTGAGCCTGACAAACCAATACTTGTCCCCTCCTGCCCCGGAATCTTCATCCCGTCAAACATCAACACAGATTTAGAAAAACTGCTGGGAGCGGCAAGGCAGGAAAGCAATGCGTCTTCAGTAGAGATAAAAATAAGATACGGCGAAAAATCAGAATCTTTTTTGTTTTTTCCGGGCGCTGATTTTACGCCGACAGAGAGGGCGTTTTTTTTAAATTCTGGGTTCAGGTTCCCGCTGCGGCAGTTTCGCATTACAAGCCGCTACGGTATAAGGAATGACCCGATAACGGGTAACATTTCAATGCACAGGGGGATCGATCTTGCCGCGCCGGAAGGAACGGAGGTTTTTGCAGTAGCCGAAGGAATTGTAACGGCAGCGGGCTTCGATCCCGTGTACGGAAATTATGTAATCATCAGGCACAGCAACGGATGGACAAGCCTCTACGGGCATTTACAAATTATCGAAACAGTCTTGAAAAGCGAAGTAAAATCGGGTAATCTTATAGGTAGGGTAGGAACAACAGGCCAATCCACTGGCCCGCACCTTCATTTTGAACTGCGGCAGGACGGGAAACCATTCGACCCGGCAGGAAGGCTCCGTCCCTAGAAACCGGCGGAAATTAAAATCGGATAAGAGAGTATGCCAACACCCTTCAAATTACTGGCAGTCCTACTGCTTGTTCCCTGTCTTTCTCTACATGCGGAGACTTTTCGCACATCCGTGGAAGGCAGTATAGAGATATCTCCCAATTCTCAGGAAGCAGTCATTCCGCTCGGCATTCACAGTTCGGTATTAATCACTTTGGGCGCGGACGCGCGTTTTCTAAGAGGAATCGAAATTGAAATAACAGCGCCTCAAAACTGGCTGCCGTACAGAGGCTCTCTTTTAATGACCATATACAATAACCTGAATCCGCAGACAGCCATAGGCGTCAGCGACATCGAAGGAACAAGGCTTGTGATGGATTCTCTTCCCTCCCGGCTCAGGATTCTTTACCAAATCCCGATACGGACACAGCACGGGCTTAGAACAACAACATCCGCGATTGTCCTCTCTTCCGTCATTCAGCAGACGGCGTTTCCTATATTGTTCAGGCTGACACAGGCGAGCAAAGGGCTGCCGGACGAATTCGAAGGCATAATGTTCAGCCTTACCGCAAGGCCCATCCTGAGCGATGAAGGAGCGGTAAGGCTTATCCCCCGTTTCCCGCCTCAGCTTAGAAACAGACCCTTTACAGTGCTAATCGACGACAATGTAATTTCCAATACTTCAGATCAGATAATGCTTAAAGAGGGCGAACACCACCTTGTCATCCTTTCCGACGACTACCGCAATGAAAGCCGCAGATTTGTCGTAGAAAGGGCAAAAGTAGTCGATTTAACCATTGAATTACAGGATCCAACCCCCATAATTATGTTTGAAGGACCTCAAAATTCGCAGGTTTTCCTTAATAATAACCCTGTTTCGCGCAATAAAGAGCCAATAACCGTAGAGCCGGGGATACATGAAATCAAATTTCAGGTGGGCGATTATACCGTCACAAGGTCATTAAACGTCCAGCGCGGAAAGACATACAAAGTGGCTTTAGCGGTAGACCTCACCGTTCAGGAAGAAGATTAAAAATATAAGTAATGAATAACCACCCCCCTGCCGATACTCATAATGTCGGGGGGATAGTTCCCCTCCCAAATCACTATAACCCCGATATGCCTCAAGGGCATGGAGCTGTTCGAAACACATAAATCGGGCAGCTCTTTTTATTTTTCATACTTTATCCTATAATGCACCCATGCAGGACAAACAGACAGACAGCGATATTCATGTAAAATTAAAACCCATTCTCGGTATCCGTCCCGGCGTGTACCTTACAGTTCTCTATTCGTTTGTGATACTGCTTGTTCTTTTTATCCTGTTATTCCTTCCCGGTATAAGGAATCCGGGATCAATGCTGGTTGTAAAAACTGAACCTGCGGGCGCGGCAATCAGGGTGGACGGCATTTACATGGGCGTCTCGGGGACGAAAATATTTGTCCCGAAAGGAACGCGTACTATCGAAGCCGTTATGCCCGGTTTTGAAAGCAAAGCCCATATTCACGAAATACCTTCGCGGGTTTTCGGCTCCAGATTTTTTCCGCGTGTTTATAAAACCGATTTTACATTGACGGCAACAGATCCTGCGGCATCGTTCGCGCTTTACGCGACGGATTTTGCAAGATGGACATTCGCAGGAGAGCCAACATCTGTCTGGCAAATTCCAATGAGCCTTTCCGAAGGCGCATACCGATTGGGTAATGTAACAGACTCAAGAGAAGAAATATACGGCATACTTCAAGCCGCAAGCCGGTTCGCCGTTACAAACGCCGCCCTTCGCGATCTGCTCCGCGCAAAGGTTCTCCTTGACAGCCATGGAAACGCCCCTTCCCCGTCTGCTTTACTTGGATCAATTTCCGATATACTGGCTTTTCTTTCGCAAACCGAAGGCAGCGCAGAATGGCTTGAACAGTCGCTGCCAAAAGAGGTTTCCGCGTTAATAAAAGCTTCCAACTGGCAAAAAGAGCCGCCTCTTGCCGGAATCAGATCGCGCGCAGAGATAATAAATCATCCTCAGCGCGTCACCCTTGAAGGTTTAAACTTTTCAAATGTTCCTTTATCGGATCAGGTTCTTATCCACTCCGGTAATTTTCTAACATCGGCGCCGCTTTTCATCCCTTTTGATAATAATTACCTAATCAGCGAAACATCAGTCTCAAATTCGTTATTTGAAAATTTTCTTAACGAAAACCCTGAATGGAGAGAACATAAAACGGATTACTCCGATGAAATCGCAAACCTACCCTTTGAAATCGAAGGCAATGTTGTTACGGGTGTTACATGGTACGCAGCCGACGCCTTTTGCAAATGGCTTTCATCGCGGCTTCCCTCTTCGATGTCCGGCATGGAAGTAAGGCTTCCGACAGAAGCCGAGTGGAAATTTGCTTCAGTTAACAATGGAAAAATGTTAAACCCGATTAACAGATTCGGCGGATGGGAATGGACAGCCGATCCCTTCGCGCAGCTTGCGTGGATAATTCCGGCTTCAGAAAAAGCGATAGAAGCGGTTGGCTCACCCGAACGCGCGCTTGCCGGAAGACCGCTGCCTCTAATCCAGAGTCAGGCGGCATTATCCGCGGCTTTCGGCTATTCGCTTCCGCCGGATTTATCATCTCCGATTGTGACATTCAGACCCGTCATAGCTCCAAAGAAGTAATGTTATGAGTGAAGGCATTAAGATAATCGCGCAGAACCGAAAGGCGCGCCGCGATTACTCGATAGACGAAACATACGAATGCGGAATAGAACTTCTTGGAACAGAGGTAAAATCTTTCCGCGACGGTAAAATCTCGTTCCCAGACGCGTGGGCGGAAGTGATAAACGGCGAAATCTGGGTGCGCTCGCTAATAGTCGCGGAAAACCCGTTTTCCTCGATTTTTAACCACGAACCTGACAGAAAAAAACGCCTGCTCCTTCACAAAGAAGAAATCAAACGAATCCACAGAAAAGTTGAGGAAAAAGGCTTCACCCTCATACCGCTTTCTTTTTATTTTAAAAAGGGCAGGGTAAAAGTTGAACTTGGACTGTGTAAAGGCAAAAAAGCCTACGACAAACGCGCAAACATAAAAGAAAAAGATTTAAAACGCGAAATCGCCAGAGAATTCAGAAGTAAATTGAGCTGAGATTAGAAAAATTCTTCCCTATCTTGAGCGTTTTTCAATGATTTCCATCATCAAAAGGAATGAAAAGATAAGTAAACCCACGCAGAGCGCGGCTATTTTTATATATTTATTGGAAATAAAATCAGGTTCGGAGGCAACATATACAGTTCCGGCTGTAGAAGCGGACACTTTCGGGCTTCCAAGACCGACTATACGGACAAAACGCTCGTCTTCCTGACCATAACCCATCTGGCGGGCATGAATCAGCAGGGTGTCATGGTCGTAAAGCAGGTTATTTCTTGTCCTGTCAAGTTCTTCATTCAGGAATCCTAAATCTCTGATGTTGTCAAATTGCCTCTCTCTTTCCGCTAACAGGTAATTATACGCTGATAAACCCGCGGGACCGTTCAGAAATGAAAAAAGCGTGTAAACCAGTATGCCAGCCCATACCCCAATGATGTACTTTGAGACTCTCATGCCTCGATTAACGGTAGTTTTTTGTCTTTTCTTTAAGCATTGACAACCGGAAAACCATAGGTTATCCTATATATAGTATTGAAAACGGATAAAAGTACCGATAATTAACAATAAGTGTTAATTTAGGGAGCGGCTAATGGCAAGTAATAAGAAACCTTCGGTATACTCTGATCGCAGCAGTATCGGCTCTGCGGAAGACCTGGACGAGTACGGCGTATGGGTTAAAAGCGAAGCGCAGATTTTACCTAAAGACGGCGGATCCGGTTCTTCAGATTTGGATGATTTTGATTTGCCGGTAGAGGATACTTCAGCCGACAGCGAAGAATCGTTATCATTTGACGACGCGGTGCTTGATATCGAGGAAACTAAAGGGGCATCTGCGGAAAATGTTGAATTCCCTGATGATAACATCGACCTTGCCCTTGATGACGATCCATTATCAGCTGCGGCGGATCTTGACGATTTTAATATGCCTTCCGAAGAAACCGAAAGCGCCGAAACTGCCTCAGAAACCGAAAGCAGCGAAGAAATTAACATAGAGGACGCGTCATTTGACGAATTTGAAGTGCCGCAGGCGGACGAACCGGGCGATGACGATATAATTGATACCGGAAACGAAGAGTTTGACGAAGAAGAATTTATCAGCAAAGACATTGACTCTGAATCTTTAAGCAATGATGATTTTTCTGTCGATCTCGAAACTGAAGCGCTTACGGACGAGTCACTTGTAAGCGATGATTTAGGCAGTATAGAATTTGACGGAGGAGAGCCCGCGGCAGAACCGGCGGGCGCAGAAACAGCGGACATCGATGATTTTTCCATTGAACTTGAAGACGATACTCAGGCTGATATTTCAGATAACGAAGAAATCAGCATTGATATTTCAGATAGCGATGATTTCAGCGGCGCAGACATGGGCGTTCCCACTGTTGAATCCATAGAAAATAATATCGGCGTTATACAGGATGATTTCAACGACGCGAAATCGGGCGAGGGAGAACTTTCAACTCACCTTCTCAAAAAAATCGCCCTGGAACTTTCATCAATCAGAAGCGAACTTACGGAATTAAAAAAAGAATTCGCGAACGCGAGAATATCCGCGCCGGAAGGCGAAAAGCATGATTCAGGCAGTTTCTTCTCTGAAGAAGACGATGAAACAATCGCGCTTACGGGCGATGAAATGGACAATATCCTGAGCGCTGAAGAAGAAGAGCAGAAATCGGGATTCGAAATAAGCGGAGACGACGAGGATGAGGCTATCGCGCTTACGGGCGATGAAATGGATAATATCCTGAATTCAGCGGATTTTACGGAAGAATCAGGAACAGAAGAAAGCCCCGAAAGCGTTTTTTCAATTGACGAAGAAATCACGCTCGATGAAGAAACCGCGCCGGGCGGCGATGCGTTACCCGAAGAAAACGCGGAACTCGACATCAAAACCTCATTTGATGACGATATTTCACTTAACGTTGATACCGCGTCTGACGACATCTCTCTCGATATTGATACCCCGCTTGGTGACGACATCTCCCTCGATATTGATACCACGCTTGATGACGACATCTCCCTCGACATTGATACCACGCTTGATGAAGACGTCTCTCTCGACATCGATACCCCGCTTGCTGATGACGTCTCTCTCGATATTGATACCACGCTTGATGAAGATGTCTCTCTCGACATTGATACCCCGTCTGATAACGAAATGTCCATCGACAGCACCGCGCTTGAGAATGAAATAGCGGCTGACAGCGAAATCGTAATGGACAGCGAAGCGTCTCTTGATGACGACATTGTAATTGATGAAGAAGTAACTCTCGACGATGACTTCTCCTTTGATGATGATGTCTCTCTTGATAGTGAAATTACGCTTGACCTTCCTGAAGAAACCGCGGGAGAACCTGCACAAGAACCTGTCATTGATGATGAATCCAGTCTTGCAGCCGATGATTTCGCCGATTTCGCGGAAAGCGACGAAGAAACGGTTATAAACGACATCGAAGCTGACGAAGAGCTGGACAAGCTCCGCGAAGAAGGCGCAATGCCGATGACTGACGCTCCTGAGAACGCTTCGTATCTTGAAGAAGACGAAGACATTACTGGCGCGTCGCTTGATGAAACAGACGTTGCCGCTGCCGCGCTTCAGGAAGAAACGCTGGATTTATCGGACGCTGTTATAGACGAGCCTGAATTATCAGCGGACGGCTTTAACGAAAACCTTGAAGAACCTGCGATAGACGAAGACGGTTTCGACATCGATTCTCTTGACGATTTAACAATTGATAGCGACGATTTAACTCTTGATGATTCCATTGATGATCTGGCTGAGCCGGAAGAACCGGTTGAACTGGAAGAACCCATTGAAGCGGAAGAACCCATTGAGCTTGAGGAACCCATTGAAACGGAAGTAATTGATGAAATCGCGGAGGAATTGCCGCTTGACGATTTTATTCCCGAAGACACGGGTGACATTGAAGAAATAGAGGAAATTGATGAAATAGGCGAAGAGGAAATTGATGAACCTGCCGCGGCGAAACCCGCGGCTCCGGCTCCCGCTCCTGCGGCGGCTCCGGTGCAATCCGCTCCCGCTGTCGCAACAGCGTCCGCGGCTTCTTCATCCGGCGGAAAGGATCCGTTTGTCATTCCTTCGGACTTAAGATCCGAACTTAGAAATATACTCAGTTACATGGATCAGCTTCTTGAATCGCTTCCCGAGCAGAAAATCGAGGAATTCGCGAAATCCGAGTACTTCGATTCCTACAAGAAACTCTTTAAGGATTTGGGGCTGGTATAATCGCGCCTGAACTAACTATGCAAAGCGCACAGCTTCATTCGCGTTACAATCCGCAAGCCGAAGCTGTGCGTTATATTGATTCATTAAATCTAAAAGACGGCATTGAATGTTTCGTTCTGATCGAACCTGGGCAGTGTTATTTAATACCTGTACTGCGGGAAAAATTCAAAGAAAGCAAAATAATCGCTCTTCATATTGAGTTTCAGGACAATGTTCAGGCGCAGGCGGATCATTCGTTAGCGGGCGCGGATGCAGGCGAAATTCGCAGATTTTTGGAAACGCATATTCAATGCGACGCGCAAAAGATAAAAGTAATTGAATGGCGCCCTTCGCTCAATCATTATAAGGAAGCGTACGCGCAACTCCTTTCGGAAGTTGTGCAATTCATTAAACGCATAGACGCCGGAAAGAGAACAGCCGCCGCCTTTGGAACGCGCTGGGTAAGAAATTTTTTTAGAAATCTCAAAATTTTAAACACAGGTCTTCTTTACAAACAATCATCCATTCCGGTAATTGTCACAGGTTCAGGACCGAGTCTGGAAAAAGCGTTACCGGCAATAAAAAAAGCGGAAAACTCATGCCTTATAATCGCGGCTTCATCGTCGCTTGCGGCTCTCTATTCAGGCGGCATAAAACAAATAGACATGGTAATCGCTGCCGACGGCGGCAACTGGGCTTTAAAACATTTATATCAATTCCGCGGAGACGCTATGCTTGCGGTAAACCTCTGCGCCGCCCTTCCCTCTCAAACGGCGCATACTCCTTTGCTTTTGATAAACGACGGCAGTTTCTGGCAAAGCGTTGTGCTTCATGAATTATCGCTTCCGTCAGTTATCATCGGGCAAAAGGGAACTGTTACCGCCTCTGCCGTGGAACTTGCCTTAATTTTAAGCAGCGCGGATATTTACCTTGCGGGCATGGATATGGCTGTAAAAGACATACGGACGCACGTAAGACCTTACAGTTTTGACGCGATTTTTTTTAATAAAGCAAACCGTCTTCTGCCGTTTTATTCGCAGAGTTTTACGAGATCTTCGCTACTTTCGCAGGGAAAGAGCCTTGACATATACGCCTCATGGTTCAAATCGCAGAAAACCGAGTGGCCAAAAAGGATATATTCCATCACAGAAAATGGAATCTTTGATGAAGCGGATTCATCTTTATTACAGAAACTATATTCAGGCAAAAAAGACAAAGATATAAATAATTATTTTAAAACGGTAAATTACCCGTCAGATTCAGGTAATTTCCGCGAAAGGGGATTGTCCGCCCTGTTATCTGCATTAAAAGATTCCAGATACGCGCTGAATATCAAACAGGAACTTGAATCCCTTCTTTTTCCCGGCGAAAGCAATGTAAAAGAAAAAGATTTGGTAAACATGATAAAACAGACAGCGGGAGCAGACGCGCCGTATGAATGAACAAAACCGCTATACATTTTTAAAATCAAGAAGCGGCGAGGATGTTCCCGCTTTTATTCTGCCGAACGGAGAGACGCAGCCTCTTCATTCAATGATAGATCCGAAAAAAGAAGCCGTCCGTCTCATTTCTTCTTCTTCAATAGCAGACAATGATTTTGTTATATTCCTTGGACTTGGAGGAGGTTTTGCGCCTCTGGCGGCGCTGGAACAAACTGACTCCATGGTTGTTGTAATTGATTTTAATAAAGACGATATAAAAGAATTATTAAATGGAAAAGATTATTCCGCTCTTGTTAATAACAACCGGTTCACGCTTCTTGTTGATCTTTCCCCTGAGGAATTAAAAACATTTATAATCGAAAATTTTAATCCCGCTCTCAGCGGCGGCATTAAAACAATTCCGCTTAGAACAAGAACCGAAAAAGACGCGGAAAAATTTGAGAACGCGGCGCAAATAATTAAAAGCGCGATAGAAATAATTTCAGGCGATTATTCAGTTCAGGCTCATTTCGGCATCCGCTGGTTTTCAAATATTATCCGCAATATAATGCACGCGGATAACAGGAATGATTTTTTTTATACGGAATTAAAAAAACGCCAAATCGAAAAATCCGCGGTTGTCGCGGCAGGTCCCTCGCTTGATCAACAACTAGCGTCTCTTAAAAAATTTAAATCTCAGGGCGGTTTTGTTATCAGCAGCGATACGGCGTTAGGCGCTCTTTTGCATAACGGCATTGAAGCGGACATTGTTGTGAGTATCGACTGCCAGCATATAAGTTATTACCATTTCGCGGGCTTGAACGCGCGTCATATTCCGTTAGTTCTGGATATCGCAAGCCCTCCCCTGCTTTGCGGTTTAACGTCAAAGCCTGTTTTTTTCTTAAGCGGACACCCTCTCGCGCTGTACCTTAACTCCAGCTGGAAACGCTTCCCCATGCTGGATACATCAGGCGGAAACGTTACATACGCATGCCTTTCCTTGGCAGAATCACTGAACATACCGCGCATAACGCTCTTCGGCTCGGATTTTTCCTACGTTAAAAGCCGGACATACGCGAGAGGCACATACATCTATCCGTATTTTCACAACAGACAGAACCGCCTCTCTCCTTTGGAAGCGCAAATGTCGCGTTTTCTTTACAGAAGCCCATTTTTACCCAGCGAACAAAAAAAAGATTATTATGAGACATCTTCTCTGAAATTTTACAGAGAGAAGCTGGAAGAAAAAGTTTCATGTATGAGATCTGCCGTTACATGCGAACCGGGCAGCGGAGCGCGGATTAATTTGTCAAATTTTCCGCAAGGGGAACGCGAAGAACGCAAAGAGGGCGAAGAGGAAGGAAAAGATAATAAAACGCTTTCTGGTAAAGAATTTTTAATAAATTACAGGGACGATATTTTAGCATTGCCGGAAGCGGGGGAAAGAGAGAATTACTTATCCAAATTAAAAATCAAAGAGAAGCGGGTTTTTATCACGCTGCTTCCTTTTATCGCAGGAATAAAAAAAAGAAAACCAGAATTAAAACTAAAAGAACTAATCACAGAGGCGAAAAGACTGAGCGCCAAAAAAATAGATTCTGTTTTAAAACAGAGCTTACATTGATTCTTTGAGCTGACCCATAAAGTTATTTTCAGCGTTTCTCATTAAAGAAATCGCCCTTGAAAAAACAGGAATAAAATCTCTTGGGTCTTCAAGGAGCAGTTCCGCGGTGATGGAAGCGACCTTTCCGTCGGAAGAAAGCGCTACTTTAACAACTTTAGAACGCCTGTTTGAATAATTGGCGGCGTTAAGAGCTTCTTCGGGCGTTATGGCTCCAAGACTGAAACCCATGTATATCTGAAAAAACTGAAGATCGTTTTCGTCTATGATAATAAAATAATTATCTCCTGACACTTTAAATTGAATGTCACCGTCAACATCTATAGACGGCAAATAACCTTCGCCGCGGAGATATTCCACATAGATACTCTGCAAATCGGCTTTTGTCCACTCCTGCTGCGCAAAGGCAGGGAATGTAAAAATACCCCCAAGTATAAAAACAGCCAATAGAATTTTTATAATTTTTGCCATAACCGCTCCTTAAAATACGCTAATTAAAGATATTTTCCACATTTTTAGTATATATACCGATACAAAGACTTGTCAAGGCGATTTTAGCGCGTTCTATTCCTTAAAATCCTTCTCGCGTATGTCTACTCTTTTTATCTTTCCGCTGATTGTTTTAGGCAATTCGCTTACAAACTCGATAATGCGAGGATATTTATATGGAGCAGTCACATGCTTAACGTGATTCTGAAGTTCGCGCCTTAGTTCGTCCGAAGCCGCAAATCCCCGCGCAAGAACGATGGTAGCTTTTACAACCTGTCCGCGCATACTGTCAGGCGCGGCTGTTACCGCGCATTCAAGAACTGAAGGATGTTCCATAAGAGCACTTTCTACCTCAAAAGGACCAATGCGGTAGCCTGAGCATTTTATTACGTCGTCGTTGCGGCCTACGAACCATAAATATCCGTCGTCGTCTTTCCACGCCATGTCGCCGGTTTTGTATGTTCCGCCTTTCCACACGTTTTCTGTTACTTCCCTGTCTCTCCAATAACCTCGGAAAATTCCAGGGAAAGCCGATTTCCCGATTACAGGAGGATTACAATCAGGATCGCAGTCCGCGCCACGGTACATACTTTCTCCGGCGCATGTTATGCTCATATTGCCGTCAATACCTTCGTCGCATTCTTTTCCCTCTTCGTCTAACAGTTTAAGTCCGAAAAGAGGCGCGGGTTTTCCCATTGAACCGGGTCTTACAGGCAGCCATTTAAAAACCGCCGCCATTACCGAAGTTTCACTCTGTCCGAAACCTTCGCGTATCTCAAGACCCGTAAGTTCTTTTAATTTATTTAAAACCTCAGGACTCAGCGGCTCTCCTGCCACAGACGTGTGTTTTATAAAACTAAAATCGTATCCAGACAAATCCTCTTTAACCAGATAGCGAAACACGGTAGCCGGAGCGCAGAATGTAAACGGCTTCAGCCTCATAATTGCGCCTAACATTCCTTTTGGAGTGAATTTTTCCGTATCGTAAACGCCGATTGCGGCTCCGCATATCCACTGACCGTAGATTTTACCCCACGCGAACTTTGCCCAGCCCGAATCTGTCTGGGTAAGGTGAACCTTGTTGTCTTCAGCGCAGTGCCAGTATTTGGCTGTAACAATGTGTCCTAAGGGCAGGCTGTGATTGTGAAGCACCATTTTTGGCATTCCCGTAGTGCCGGAAGAAAAATAAATCAGCATCGGGTCTTTTATCGAAGTTTGGATTCTCTCGAAGTTCTCAGACGCTTTTTCAATTTCGGCGCGCATATCAACAAAGCCTGCGGGAATAGTTTTTCCGATAACCGCTATTTTTTCCAGTTTTGGGCAGTTGGGTCTTGCCGCCGCGATGTTATCAAGAAGCTCTTTATCATCTACAGTGATTAAAATTTTTACATCGGCTATTTTGCAGCGGTATTCCAAATCTTTGGCTGTTAGCTGATATGTTCCCGGAATGCAAACCGCGCCTATTTTGGAAAGAGCGCACATAATCATCCATACGCCGGGACGCTGTTTTAAAATTAATTTGACTATATCGCCTTTTTTTACGCCAAGCGAAAGAAGCGCGTTTGCCGCCTTGTCGGAAAGACGCTTAACGTCCGCGAAAGTGAAAGATTTCATCGTCTCTGTGTCATCTGTCCACAAAAGAGCCTGTTTTTCCGGCATTATTTTCGCCCATTCGTCAACAACGTCGTAGGCAAAATTAAAATCGTCAGGCATATTACAGCTGTAATTTTCGTAAAAATCCTCGTAGCTGTCAAAATCGATCCTTGGAAGGTAGCGTGATAATATTTCATTCATATATTTATTGTCCCTGTTCTATTCCTGAATTATCGTAATAAATTGCGCTTTTCCGTTTACAGCTATCTGGCTGTGCGGCAGACGGGCGTCAAAATAAATTGAATCGCCTTCGTTTAAAATATGTTCTGTCTTTACAACAGTTACTTTTACCTGTCCTTCCGTTACATAATTAAATTCCTGTCCGGAATGTGATACTTGATTTGCCGACGGCTTAGACGAATCAAGCGTTACTAACAGAGGTTCCATCGTCCTGTGCTTAAAGTTATACGCAAGGCTTGAAAATTCATAGCCGGGATAGCGTTCAACCTGAACGCCCTTGCCTTTGCGGCAGACAGCGGCGCTGTCCATCCTTGCTTCTTCTCCGGTTAAAAGAACCGTTACATCCGTTCCAAGCCGGCTTGCGATTGTGTATAACGCGCTGATTGGAATATCAAGCTCTCCGCTTTCATATTTGCTGTACGTATCATACTGGATTTCGGTTTCTTTAGCCATATCAAGAGCGCTGATTTCTAAAATCTCTCTCAGTTCCTTTATGCGTTCGCAAACATGCGCCGCTTTTTCATTCATATAAAATCCCTCCAGTTTCTTCCGGTTATTCTATCATACTCGTCGCGAATTTCAACCGGAACCGAGGTCGTTTCATTTCCGTATAATTTAAGCCTGTTATTATCCGCCTTTAAACCGGCAATTTCATTTTTTAAAATTAAATTCACATAATCGCTGATATTATTCAATTTATTTTCAGAATATATTCCAAATGTTTCGCCGTATAATACATCCGCGGCGTCATGAATATCGGTTCCCGCCGTAACAGGCTTGCCTATTTTATGCGCATAACTATTCGCAAGCGCGTCGAAGGAGAAATCCTCGTGTCCGCCGTTGACAACTTCCACAGCGTCCACGCATCCCGGAGAAAGCACAATGCGCGGAATATACGCTCTCTGCCTGAATGGGTGCGCCTGAACAACGCAGCCTCCGGCGTCTCTTACCGCGCGGTACTGCTCTCCCCTTGTCCATGTTTTGCACTCAGGATGAGCCAGCAGCCATTCCTTACCGAGCCCGTAAATCAAGTAATCATCGCAGCCGTCGAATGTTTCTTCCCATCCGAAAAATACGTCAACTCCGAGAAGATCGCCTTTCTCCTTGGCGTTTTCATAACCTGCGTAAAAATATTCTACCCACTTTTCCCACGGAAGCTTTCTTGATAACGCGCAGTTGGCGTTATAAAAGTGATCCGTAACAATGATGCCCGTATACCCTTTTTTCTTGTAACCGGCTATATAGTCGGAGCCGACAGAGACTGCGCATTTGCTGACTCCTGCCGTATGCAGGTGAGTTTCGTATAAGTACGCCACGATGGGCAGATTATACATAAATTCCAAATTTTATTCAATAGTACGCTATGCGGTAATCCTTCGATTTTTGAAAGCCAAGAGCGCCATACAGTCGCCTCGCGCTCTCGTTGTTCTTTTTGACAAAGAGAGTTACGTCCTTGCCTTCTTTTATCAGGGAGGCTATAAACTCATAAGCCATTCTCTTGGCGATGCCCCTGCCCCGGTATTGGGGATCAACATAGACCCCTCCAACCTGATACCGGGTAAAAGAAACCGCGTTTACGTTAATTTTACCCGCCAAACGCCCGTCAACCTCCGCCGCCAGAATCCTTCCGCCTGATATCAGGTTCGCGGTATGAAACCTGCTGGCATCGGGGTTGAAGGAAGAGCCTTTCGGCAAGACTTCCTCTTTTTCATAAGCCGCCTGCAAAACCGCCATTTCATTAATATCGCTCATTTGGGGGATTCTAAGGACAAGGTTAGAATCTGTTTTTATACCCTCTCCTTCGGGCATTTTATCAAGGCTCATAAGCTCGTAGTCAATAATGTCCGAAGGGAGCTTTCCTGATTTCTCAATTTCTTCTTCAAGAATTTTAACCTCGTCTTTCAGCCCCTGTACCGAGTGGATTTTTTTTGAGCGCATTAAATTTTTTAAAAAATCAGGACGCGGCATTTCGATGTTATCGCAGAGAACAGGAAGCAGGGTGCTTTTTGAGTTTATTATCAAGCCTGAGATATTATTAGTCCCGCCTAAAATCCAAACAGGATCATTTGAGTTCTTATACGCGATAAATTTTGCGCACGCGCTCACATAATCTTTCTCATTGCGGATAAGCATTTCATTTACGCGTTCAATGTCATTTTTTTTTAATTTTCTCCACTTAAAACGCTCATTCATACGGCAGGATACCCTGCGCAGGAATTCTTCCCGTTATGACTGAAAAACCGGCTGCGAATGATTCTTGCGCGTAACTGTAAACCGCGACTGCGCCCGTAATCCACGGCGCGTTTTCAATATGAACAGGGCTGAGCACGGATAAAACAATCACGTTTTTATTCAGCTGCTGAATGATCCTAAGCAGATTCAAACCGAAATTGTCGGAAAGGCAAAAAATAATAGTGTCCGCGTTACGCGCATACGGTTCAAAGACAGCCGGATTTGTCGCGTTTGAGTAGCGGAATACTGCCGCGTCAGGAAAAGCCGCTCTGCCGTATCTAAAAAAATCCCCGAAATTACCAGCCAAAAGAACGCGCCCGGCATTTTCTGAATTCAGCGGAAAAACGCTGCCGGGAGGATTCGGCTTTACGATTGTTACGCTTCTTGCGGCAAGATTTAGAAAAAAAGCGGAGCCCTGAGGATCCGTTAATTCCGACTCAACCTTTTTTAAATCTGGAATATACGGAACTTTGGAATTGCCGCGAAGATATATTATTTTTAATTCAAGCACTTTGCGCGCCGCCGCCCTTACCTGCGCCTTAAAATCTTCTTCGGTTTTCATTGAGTTAATTAGAAATGTCCAGACAGGATCAATAAGACTCGGCGTAATTGAAAACATTATAATATCATTGCCCGCGGCAATCGCCTGTTTTGCCGTACGCGCCAGAGAGCCGGTGGGATTTATCGCTCCTCCCATCATTAAATCATCAGTTATTACTAGCCCTTTAAAGCCGATTCTATCGCGTAACACATCGCGCAGAAACCATGAAGAAAGGGATGCCGGTGTTGAACCGCCGTCCGTTAGGGGAAACGAAAGATGTCCGCTCATAACAGCCGGCAGTCCTTCTGCCGCAAGCATCCTGTACGGAACAAGTTCCCTGTTCCACAGAGTGTCATAAGTAATATTAATTCTCGGCAGAACTCCGTGCGAATCTAGACTGGTATCGCCGTGTCCTGGAAAATGTTTTGCCGTCGGTATAACGCCGGCGGCGAGCTGTCCTTTAACAAAAGCGATTCCCAGAATTCCGGTTTTTACGGGATCATTTCCGAATGCTCTTGTTCCTATCAATGTAGAGTCGCGGTTGGTAAAAAGGTCTACAGCCGGAGCGAAGTTCATGTTTACTCCAAGAAGCGCCAGCTCTCTTCCTATGTAGTATCCTGAAAGATACGCGTCGCGCGGATAACCTGACGCGCCGATAGCCATATTTCCCGGCGTATCGCTTGTCGCTCCTTTTATATGACGAATCCATCCGCCTTCCTGATCGGTCGCGATAAATAACGGTATGTTAAAAGGTCCTGAAATACTTGCCGCCTGCAATGTTCCGACAGTCTTCGCAAGCAGCTGCGTATCCGAAGTATTCCATCCGAAAATTTTAACGCCGCCGATATTCCTCTGCCTGATCCAATCCATTATAAGCGGCGAAGGCTCCTCCCCCACCCATCCAAGCATATACACCTGAGCAAGCGCCTGCTCATCCGTCATGGCGCTCTCAAGCCTAGCCGCAAGCTCGGCAGGCGAACCTGAATCGTTAAAACTTAAAGTAAAAAGAGGCTGGATACAGAATAAAAAAACAATTAATAAAAAATAATTCACACACAGGCGCAGATGCACAAAGAACACGGAGATGTCAAATAAGACCTTTGTGTCTTTGTATCTTTGTGAGAGCCTCTTTTTATTATTTTTAAAGCTCATCGATGTATCCTGAGGCGCGGTGGGCGGCGGCGGCGCCGTCGGCGGCGGCGGTTATTACCTGGCGGAAGGCGCCCGAGCGGATGTCGCCGGCGGCATAGAGACCCGGTATGTTAGTTGCCATTTTTTGATCTGTTATAATGTAGCCGCTTTCGTCAAGAGCTGGCTTTATGCCGCCTGAATTTAAGAAAGACGACTGCGGTACAGTTCCCGCAAAGATAAAAACGGCGTCGGTGTCTTCTTCGTATACTCTGCCCGATTGCGTGTCGGCTAACACTGCGGATTTAACCTTTGCCTCGCCTTTTATTTCGTTTATAACAGTGTTATAACGCACCTCGATATTCGGATTCTCCAATGTTCTTTTTACAAGGGCTTTTTGCGCGCGGAAACTGTCCCGGCGGTGAATCAGAACTATTTTATCAGTTAAACGCGAAAGATAACGCGCTTCATCGCAGGCGGCATCCCCTCCTCCTACCACAAATATCTTTTTATTTTTAAAAAAATTGCCGTCGCATGTGGCGCAGTAAGAAACGCCTTTGCCCGAAAATTCCTTCTCCCCCGGAACATTCAAGAGGCGCGGCCTGGAACCTGTCGCTATAATTACAGCGCGAGCCGCGCGCGAAGAGCCGTCCTGAAGACAAACTGAAAAAACATTATTCTCTTTTTTTATTTCATTTACAGAGCCGTAGAAAAAAGACGCACCGAAACCTTCCGCCTGTTTGTGCAAGTCCATAGCAAACTCATAGCCCGATTTCTGCCCTCCGCCGGGATAATTTTCAAGCACATCAATGACCAGCGCCTGCCCTCCCGCCGAGAGCTGTTCGATTACAAGAACTTTTAAATTGGAACGCGCTCCGTATTGCGCGGCTGTTAACCCAGCGGGACCAGCTCCTATTATAATTAAATCAAAATCTGTCATTCTTTCCCCCCGGCTTTATCACGCCGAAACATATACTTTTTACACAGTATGAATTATAGTAAATTGTGAACTTAAAAGCGTCAATTACACCGGTATTGATTTTGGCTTTAATTCTTTGCTCTCCCGCCGGAATATATCCGCAAACCGCGTTTCCGCGCCTTGAGCCGGATCAAAAAGCGCTTGAATATCACAGGCTCGGCGTGAATAAAAACCATTCATGGGATGAACTTGCCGCGATTAGCTTATGGGCATCCACAGGGGAACCTTCGCCTTCTGACCCAAAATCCGGCGGAGGTTCAGCTGATAACGGCGGCGCAAACTCCTCAAATCTTGAAAAAATCAAAGCCGCGGTTTCCATCCTTAACAATTCGGCGGAAATTCCTTCGTCGCAAAGAGAAAAAGCGGAGTATATCCTTACCTTTATGCATTCCAATTTTTTAAAAAGGTATTCGCTCTATCAGACAAGAGTTGACACTCTTTTATCATTCGGAACTTATAACTGCGTTTCGTCCGCCGCGCTCTATATAATTTTTTGCAATTCGGCGGGACTCAGAACGAGCGCGGTAATTACAAAAGAGCACGCTTTTGTAATCGTTCATATTGACGGGCTGGATATCGACGTAGAAACGACAAACCGTTACGGATTCGATCCCGGCAACCGCAAGGAGTTTCACGATCAATTCGGAAAACTGACAGGATTTTCATACGTTCCCGCGCAGAATTACAGAGACCGCCAAACGATAGAAAACATAGAGCTTATTTCATTAATTTTGAATAACAAGATCAGCGATTATGAAAGGCGCAGTAATTTCGCCGACCCTGTGCCTCTTGCGGTTGATCGCGCCGCTCTTTTGCTTGGGAGTTCTTTTGAAGTAACAGAGCAGGCTTATGCTTCTGAATTTTTATTTACAGATCCGCGAAGAGATTTAATGGACAGGCTTTTAAATTACGGCGCCTCGCTTTTAAAATCAAACAAGGAGGAAGAAGGCATCCGCTGGGCTGTTTCAGCGTCTGCAAGATATTCCGATCCTGTCCGCTGGAACAATTTTTTACATGCCGCGGTTAACAACAGAATAGCCAGATTTATCAGAGACAGAAAAATAAAAGAAGCGGAAGATTTTCTTGAAAATAACAAATCGCATATATCAAAAGCCGATTACGATCAGCTCGATTCAGTAATCGCAGACGCTGATCTTTTAATCCGCGCGAATAATATTATTACCGCCGCCGACGGAGACGCTGTTGTTTCAGGCATTGAGCAGGCGCGAAACGGCGGAAGGATTTCTGAAAAAAGGGCATCGGAACTATTGACTTTCGCGATTCAAAAAACAGCGTCTCTTCTTTGCGCCTCTCCCGGCAGAAACTGGCGCGCGGCAATCGCGTATCTTGAAAAAGCGCTTTATCAGTACGGCGTAAACCGCGACCTTGAGCAGACAATGCGCACATATAAAAACAATCTTGCCGCGGAGTACCATAACCGTTTCGCCGCTGAATGGAACAAAAAAAATTACGGCGCGGCAGAACAAATACTGAACGAAGGGCTGGAACAATTCCCCGACAACAGACAGCTATTATCGGATAGACAAATTGTAAACAGATATTACCAGCAATAACTGACAAAAGAGATCGCGCAACAACTCCGCTCCTTTGTGTGAATATTCTTTTTGTCTATTTGGCGTAGTAATTTATTAAGCAACCATCAATTAGGATTTGTCTTTCCGTGTCGGTGAGTTCGCCGAGAGCGGCGCTGATTTCTTTTACAGTGTCACCTAACACATAGCCTGTAATCTGCGCTGTTTTTTCCTGTATTGCTTTTTTTATGTTTGGAAAGAAGATGTAATCGCCGTTTTTAAAGGCGCTCTCGTCAGCGATAAGAAACGGCAGGATTCCCCAGTTAATCAGGTTTGACCTGTAGCGTTTGGTCGCGTATTCAAGCGCGAAGTTCGCTGCGGCGCCGAGAACCCTCTGGCAGGACGCAGCCTGCTCTCTTGCGGAGCCGTCGCCGGGTTTTCTTGCAAAAATCGCGCTTCCAATTCCCAGATTCGCGCCGGATATCCCCGAACAGCCTTCAATTCCTTTTATTTTTTCAACTGCCGAAGCGGCTTCGCCTTCCAGTGCGCCGCCGCCGCGCCTTTTTTCTTCAAGAGCCAACACCTCTTTCGCCCGCTTAACATAATCCGGGTCTTTGCGGCTGAGGGTAAACTCAGCAAGTTTCAGCGGATTGGAACGGTAAGAAGAAGTTTCACCGGACGGGATAAGCTCGTCTGTTGTGGTAACAGGGTCTGTTATAAAGCTTACCGTTTTTAATAAAAGATTATCGGGAAGCGAAGGCATTTTCGGCCAGTCTTTGATATTCGGACCGAAGATAAGTTCTCCCTTGGGCTGAGATTTACCCGTACCGTTGTAAACGCGCTTATTGTACACGCCATTGTCAAAAAAGAACTTGTACTTGCCGTATTTAACGTCTATATCAGCCGCAGAAGTAATTTTTCCGCCGTTAACGGCGGTCGCCGCGATTGATCTTGCGTCCATGAGAGCGACAGAGGCAATCTGACCGTCGTTCGGTTTGGAACCTTCGCGGTTCATAAAATTGCGCGTAACATGACGGATTGAAAGCTCGTTGTTGGCAGGCGTATCTCCCGCGCCGAAACACGGACCGCAGAACGCTTCCCTTACAAGAACGCCCGCTTTCATAAAAGTTTCGACAGCGCCGTTCTTAACAAGCTCCAAATATGTGGGCTGGCTTTCGGGATACACGCTCATTGAAAAATTGCCGCTTCCGATCGAAGAGTTTTTCATAATGTCAGCAGCAGCCATAATATTCGAAAAGATTCCTCCAGAACACCCCGCGATAACCGCCTGCTCCGCCCACACGCCGCCGTCACGGCATTTAAGGGCGAGTTTCAGATTTAATCCTGAACTTTTATTTTCTTCGTCAGTCTTGCCAAGAATGTCCTTCGCGTTTTGAAGAAGTTCGCGAATTGTAAAAACATTGCTCGGATGGAACGGCAGAGCGATACATGGCTCTACTTTAGATAAATTTACTTTAATAAAACTGTCGTAATACGCGGTATTTGAAGGAATCAATTCTTTGTAATCGCCTGCCCTGCCGCGTTCCTTTAAATATATTTTTACATTATCATCTGTTTTCCAAATCGAAGACCAGCAGGCGGTTTCTGTCGTCATAACATCAATGCCATTTCGGAAGTCTATTGAAAGTTTTTCAATGCCGGGACCGATAAACTCCATTACTTTGTTTTTTACAAAGCCGTTTTTAAAAGTCGCTCCGATAATCGCAAGAGCAACATCCTGCGGACCGACTCCTTTCGCAAGCTCTCCTTCAAGATAAACGCCTACAACGGGAGGATTCGGCATATCGTAAGTTCTTCCGACAAGCTGTTTTGCAAGTTCTCCTCCGCCTTCGCCGACCGCCATTGTTCCAAGCGCGCCGTAACGCGTATGGCTGTCCGAACCAAGGATCATCTTCCCGCAGCCTGCCATCATCTCGCGGTTAAAACTGTGAATAACAGCCAAATGAGGCGGAACATAGATGCCGCCGTATTTTTTCGCGGCGCTAAGAGCGAAAACATGGTCATCCTGATTGATCGTGCCGCCGACCGCGCAAAGACTGTTGTGGCAGTTTGTCAGCACATACGGAATCGGAAACTTGTCCATTCCGCTTGCCCGCGCGGTCTGAATAATCCCGACATAAGTAATATCATGCGAAGTAAGCGAATCGAATTTCAGCGTAAGATTTGTTTTATCTTCGCTTTTATTATGAGCGGAAAGTATACCGTAGGAAATCGTCCCCTCTTTAGCCTGCTCTTTGGATACGGTAATCCCGCGATGGGTTAATTTCGCCTGAGCGCCGTCATCATCCGCGATGATTTCCTTTCCGTTGATTAAATAAACTCCGCTGTTAGTAAGTTCGACCATGATATCCTCCTCTTAAATATTATCATATTTTGCTCTATAAAAATATACTACACGTCTGTGTGTAATTTAATGTTAAGAAACAATGTTTTTTATTATAACAATGTGATATAATTACATTTACAGGCGGGTAAGATTTTATGGAAAAATTAAACTTTGCGCAGAAAACTGCGCAGATTGCGCAAAGAGCGTATGAGCTCAATTTAAAAGCAAGAAAACAGGGAGTTACTGTTTTAAGCAACGATATTGACGCTGAAGGATTAAAAAACCAGGACATTTTTGAAATTGGCATAAAACTTGCGGCTGAAGGCGCTGACTATAAATTTATCAGCAGGATTCTGTTAAATAAAATTAACATGGAACAGGATAAATTATTAAAACGCATTAAAACAATACAGCAGACAGCGGTTCTCTGCATCCATAAAAATTATAATTCATGGATGCTGTTCAACGCCGTTTTTTCCAATATCAGCGCGAATGAACGGGAAGAGACAAAAAAATATCTTAAAGATAATATTTTTACGGAATATTTCAGGATGTATTCGGGGGCATAATTATGGGAAAAAGCAAACTGACGGAACAAATCGCCGATCTGGCGCAAAGATTTTTCTTATTGAGTGAAAAAGCGAGAAGAGATAATGTCATTTCTTTATCGGGGGATGTTGATAAAAACAAAGCCGGACAAAGAGATATTTTTGAATATGGCTTACAGTTATGCGCAACAGGCGCCGAAGAAGAAAAACTGGAAATTATTTTATCCAATCTGATAAAAACAAAACAGGATAAAAACGAAATAAGATTCTGCGAGATTCAAAAAGAAGCCGTTTTGCATATCCAAAAGGGACGCCATCCGCGTTTATTCCTGTGGGTAATATTATCGCTTATAAATAACGATGAACTGGAAGAATTAAAAACCATCCTTTGCGGCACGAAGATTCACGGTGAATTGAATTCACTTCTGGAAAAACAGGATAAAAACGAAGTAACCTCCGAATCGCCAGGTGAGTTATCTGACATTGAATCGCGCCCATTCAGCGTAATAACAAGCGCCGACTCTTCTCAATTATCGCAGCTTTTAAAAAATGAAGAACCGGAAATTATTGCCTATGTTCTGGCATCCGCCGAGCCAAAAAAAGCCGCAAGCGTCCTTTCAGGTTTATCTTCCGGCATGCAAAGCGATATAAGTTACCGTATCGCTACAATGGATATTCCTAATATGGATCTGCTTTACGGGCTTCTGAAGCTTGAAAAGAAATTTTTAGCTCTTTCCGGTAAAACTTATACGCCTGCTGCCGCTGACGATTTTGAGAAAATACTTAAAACGTATATTTTAAGGGAACATGCGGTTAACGAAGCGAAAAATCTATACGAAAAATCGTCAAAAGCGGGGGCGGGCGGCAATGAAGCGGTGCAAATTACAAACCGTCTTGTGAAACTCATACAGGGCTGCCCTGTTGATTTTATCAAAACAAACCCTGCCGGTTTTTTAAGATTATTGATGCAGGAACATCCCAAAGTAATCGCTCTTATTCTCTGTTTTCTTGAACCAAAAAAAGCGGCTGTTATGCTATCATATCTGCCCGAACATATGCGAAATGACGCGGTAAGCCGTATTCTCCTTATGGATGCTCCGGTATACATAAACGATCGCGTAATCGAAGGCGGAGTAAAGAAATACACCGACCTTTTAATTTTCGCGGAAAACGCCGCCGCAGATTCAATTATCGATTATATCTCGGAAAAATATCCTGAGTTAAGAGAAGCTATCGACGATTGCCTTTTTACATTCGATGACATCGTTATGCTGGACGAGAGAGCCATTCAAAAAGTCTTAAGATATACCGAAGCGGACGAGCTTGCGAAAGCGCTGTATTCCGCCAATCCTAAAACACGCGAACACATTTTTAAAGGCATGTCAAAAAGAGCCGTTATCATGCTTAAAGAAGATATTGAATGTATGAAGCCTTTAAGCGCCGAAGAATCCGCTCAGGCGCAGAAAAAAATTGTTTCGTATATCAGGCGTCTGGAAGAAACAGGCGAAATAGTAGCCGCAAGCCGCGGCGATGATGAATTAATTGCATAGGAGAAAAATATGGAAATTTTAAAAAAATTAATACTAACAGCAATAGCGCTAGCGGAGAAAGCAAGAAGAGAAGGTCTTCTTTCGCTGGAAGAAGAAATTGACAAACTTGATTCAAAAAATTATAACATTTTAAAATACGGCTTAAGACTGTCAATAGACGGCGCAGATTCGGAATTTATCAGCGCGGTTTTAACAAATATAATTAATCAGGAAGAAGATAAAAATATTTTAAGAATAAAAACAATTCAAAATGAAGCGGTTTATTGTATTTACTCAGGCTTTAATACGCGTATGCTCGTTATGAAATTATTTTCATATTTAACTAAAAACGAATGTAAAAGCCTTGAAACATTGTTACTTAACTGTGATTCAGACGGCAGCGATCTTGTTTTAGACGTTGATTTTAAAACCGCGCCCGTTAAACCTGACGCAAAAATTGTTTTAAAACAATCCGATTTTTTAAAGCAAACGGCGGACATATTAAGAATAGTTTACAAATTTTCCCTTAAAGCAAGACGCGAAGGGCTCCTGTCTCTGGAGGACGAGCTGGAAGATATTGACCATGAAATTTTAAAAGAAGGTTTGCGCCTTGTTGTAGACGGAACCGACAGCGTAATCATCAGCGATATTATTTCCAATAAAATTAACGCGCAGCAGGATGAAAACTACAAAAGAATTTTAACAATTCAAAAACATTCAATACTCAGCATTCAGGCAGGCTATAACGCCGTATTCATGCTGCATAAATTAATTTCCTTTTTAAATAATTCAGAATTAAAAAATATTAAAGAAACTCTTTGTAAACTTGATTTCTTTGAAAACAATAATTTTATTGATTCCGTACAATTTAAAAGAGAAGGAAAGAAATTTACGGATATAGCGGCAAATATTATACAAAGAGCGTACAAATTAAGCGAAGTATCATACAGGGAAGGATTATTAAGCATGGAAGATCATATTGATCAGGATAAAAAAGCGGAGCGTGACATTCTTGAATACGGAATAAATTTTGTAACAGACGGCATAGATTCAAATGAAATTGAGGAAATTTTATCAAACCAAATTGATCTGGAGCAAAACGGGGAATTTAAAAGATTAAAATTGATTCAAAAAGCCGCCGTTCTTTGCATCTTCAAAGGTGAAAATCCGCCGTTGCTTATTCACACTCTGCTCTCCTTTTTAAATAATAAAGAACTTGAAGAAATAAAAAAAATATATCTAAAAACGGACTTCAACAACAAATTTAATGAAATTTTAAATTCTCCCTGCGGCACCCCGGAAGACATCGATAAAATTCAAAATCAGTACGCGGAAGAAACGGAAAACGCCGTTACGGGCCGTGAAGTTATCGATTTCTTTAACAGACCGTATGATATATTGGAAGGCGCCGATCAAACGCGTTTAAATGATTTCATAAAACAGGAACATCCCCAAACAGCCGCTTCGTTAATAGCGTGGCTGTCGAGCGGCTGTCTTACAGCGGGCGGCATTGATACAATCGTTGATATTTTTAAACACACCGATCGTTCGGTAAAAAAACAAATCATTGATAAATGGAATGAAGAGGACGCGGAACTCGCGGATGAAGTGAAACGCAGGCTGTTTCCGTTTGGAAATATTGTTTTACTTGACGACAGAGCCATTCAAAAAGTTATGCGTGAAGTAGATTCTCAGGAATTGGCCAAAGCTATGAAAGGCACAGACGCGAAGATTAAGGATAAAATATTTTATAATATGAGCAAAAGAGCCGCTGCCATGCTCAAAGAAGATATGGAGTACATGGGACCTGTACGAAAACGCGATGTCGAAGAGAGTCAGCAAAAAATCGTTTCTATTATCAGGCAATTGGAATATTCAGGCGAAATTGAAATACCGTAGCTTTTTGATCCGCCCAAAACTGGCGGACTTCTCTTCTTGAATAATTCTTCCATCCGCGATATAGTTTGAACAATGGCAAAAACACAGTTCACGCGCAATTTTTGTATTATCGCTCACATCGACCACGGCAAATCTACGCTTGCGGACAGGCTCATTCAAAAAGCCAAAATCGTTGACGATCGTAACTTTCAGGATCAGATCCTTGACAATATGGATATCGAAAGGGAACGCGGCATAACGATAAAGAGTCAGGCTGTCACAATTCCCTACAAAGCCGCGGACGGCGCAGATTATACCCTTAATCTGGTCGATACCCCCGGTCATGTCGATTTTAGCTACGAAGTGAGCCGAGCGATTAACTCCTGCGAGGGAGCGCTACTCTTGGTTGACGCGACTCAGGGCGTGCAGGCGCAGACCCTTTCCAATATGTACCTCGCCCTTGAACATAACCTGGAGATTGTGCCTGTAATCAATAAGATTGACATGCCTGCCGCCGACATTCCGCGCGTCAAAAAAATGATAGATAAAGACCTCGGTCTTGATTCCGACACATCCGTTTTGTGTTCCGCGCGTCAGGGCATCGGCATAGATGAACTCATGGAAGCAATTGTCACGCGCATTCCCGCTCCTTCGGGGGACGCTGCATCTCCCCTTCGCGCTTTAATTTTTGACTGCCATTACGACCCCTACCGAGGCGTTGTCGTACATCTTCGCCTGTTCGACGGCAGCATAAAAAAAGGAATGAAAATATCTTTTATGTCAAACGGTTCAGTTTACGAAGTGGAAGCCGCCGGCGTCTTCAAACTTGCGTTAGTTGAAACAAGTGAACTTTCCGCGGGGGATGTCGGCTACATTATCGCCGGAATAAAAACCGTAAGCGATGTCCGCGTAGGCGACACCGTAACGGGAGCGGACAATCCATGCGCCGCCGCTCTTCCCGGTTTCCGCGAAGTGAAGCCTGTAGTGTTTTCATCTATCTACCCTGTCGATTCAAACGATTACGAAGAACTTCGCTCAAGCATGGAAAAATTAAAGCTGAACGACGCAAGCCTTATTTACGAAAAGGATTCATCGGCTGCCCTCGGCTTTGGTTTCCGCTGCGGCTTTTTAGGGCTCTTGCACCTTGAAGTTATTCAGGAACGCTTAGAGCGCGAATTTGATCAATCGGTTATTTTCACTGCCCCTTCTGTCAAATACAAGGTGCAGATTAAAGGCGGCGATGAAACATTTATAGACAACCCGATGGAATACCCCGATGAAGGCAGAATAGACGGCGCGCAGGAGCCTTACATCCGCGCTTCCATCATAACGCCGACAGACTACCTTGGAAACATAATGACCCTCTGCCTTGAAAAGCGCGGAGTGCAGACCAACATGACCTACCTCGATGAAAAACGAGTCGAATTAATCTACGATATGCCGCTCTCCGAAGTGTTATTCGATTTTTACGACCGCTTAAAAAGCATAAGCCGCGGTTACGCGTCATTTGATTACGACATAACCGACTACAAACCAACGGAGCTTGTAAAACTTGACATTTTATTAAACGGAAAACCCGTAGACGCGCTTTCACAGCTTGTATTCAAAGGCAACGCATACGACAGAGCGCGGAAAGTCTGCGAGCGTCTCCGCGATGAAATTCCGCGCCAGCAATTCAAGATACCGATTCAAGGTTCAATCGGCAGCCATGTAATCGCTCGCGAAACCGTAAACGCCCTTCGCAAAGACGTCCTTGCCAAATGCTACGGCGGCGACATTACGCGCAAACGCAAACTTTTAGAAAAGCAGAAAGAAGGCAAAAAACGCATGAAAATGGTAGGCGACGTTGAATTGCCGCAAAGCGCGTTCTTGGCGGTGTTAAAATCGCGGGATGAGTGAGGCATTAAAACTATGACAGTTAAAGTAAGTAATTTCGGTGATATATTAATGTCACGTCCTGCCGGGCGGGAAGCTTTTATGATGGCAAAAGCGTATATCTTTAGAGAAATAAAAAATGACGATATTGTTCTCGATTTTGACAATGTAAAAGTTTTAGCGCCGTCATGGGCTGACGAATTTATAACAGGAATAAAATCAGAATATTCAAATCCAATTCAATATATTAACACAGAAAATCCTTCTGTAAAGGCATCCTTAAAAACGGTTTTACAGTAATATATAAAAACTATTTTTTTAGATTGCCTCCTGTAGATCGCTTGTTGATTATTAGATCGGGATGAGTGAGTAACCGGAATAAATTCACACAAAGACGCCAAGACACAGGGGATATTGTTTCCAATCCTTAATTTATATTTACAGCGGCAGCAGCTTGCGTCTTCGTATGAATCTCTTCTTGTAAGTGGTGATATTTTTGCGTTTGCCTGAACAGCGGCACAACGACTGATCAATTTTGTTTGATCACTGTTCCTTTTATCGTAACAGTTGCAGGCGCCCAAATCGTTCCTGTTACTGAGTTTAAAAACCTCTGAAGGAATGTTGCCCTGTAAACAATGGAAATGTTTATTGCGGCTGTTCCCCCTTTCTTTTGGATTTCCTTATCAATAGCCTCTCTGATCGGTCCTGACGTAGCATTTGAGCTAATGTTAAATAAATTGGTTCCCGCTGATTGTCCCAAAAATTTATTAACATAAATTGTCGTAGAAAAATCTCCCAAATTTTCTATTCCGCTTGTACTCATACCTATTTGAAAACCAGATGATTGAAATGTTGTACAAGCAGTTAAATAAATGCCAGCGCAAATGAACAAAACGAATAAAATAGTTCTATTTTTCATAATTATCCTCCTAGAATTTCTACATAATAACTAATTAAAACACTAAATATGACCACTTAAGCAATATTATATTGCCGTCTCGGCAATGTGTCAAGAGAAAAAGCAGGTTATTATTGCCTAAGAGGTAATTTTTCTGAAAAATATGGGAATTAGAGAGGTTTTAGCAGCCAATTTGAGGGAAAACCGCCGAAAATTGGGAATGACACAGGAAGAACTGGCTGAAAAAGCCGATGTGTCAACCCATTATATCGCGATGATAGAGATATGTAAAAAATACCCAAAACCGGATACATTGGAACAAATAGCGAAAGCCCTTGGAATTAAACCTTATAAACTTTTTAGTGTCGAAAATGACCCCAATGAACCGCTTGAACGCTTGCATAATAAAATTATCACAGACATGAAGCAGATTGTAACTGAAGCCGTAGAAAAAGCTATGGAAAATAAAAACAACCCAAAATAGCTGCTGCCATTTTATTCAATCATACAAAACAGCTTCACCATAGGATCAATCTCCGCTCTTACGCGTTTCAGAAATGCCACATCCTGCGGGTCAGGCTGCCTGCCTCCGGCGCAATCGGGGAAATGCGCCCAAAGGTAATCGCATTCGTCAATTAAAACGCAAAGCCTGTTTTTATCCATCGCGGTATCGCCTGTAAGAATGTCACGTAACTCCAAAAGCCGCTTTTTCTCGCTCTCAAAGAAATGATTTATTACAGAAAATTTCCCGCTAACATCGAACCGAAGGTTCGGCAAAGGACATTGCTGCATTGCCGCATCCTCTTTGCGCCTTTGCGTCTCTGCGTGAAATTCTTCTTTATCCGTTTTTAACACATCCGTCGCTTCGTTCATCGAAAGCGTTTTAAGTCCAAGCGGTAATCCGGTTCCTTCAATGCCGAATAAACGCGAATCACCCGAGAACTCCTGCTCAAAAAGATTGCGGTAATTTTTCATTATTGGGCTGGTGTATACAGACTTCCCCGATTTTGAAACGGCGGCAATCGAAGAGTCGTTAAAAGCCGCTTTATTAATTAAACAGTTAAACCGCGTCTGCGAATTTAATTTTGCGCGGTGTCCCGGAGTTGAACGGGCATGATACTTGTCCGCGGTAAACGAAAAATCCAATCCTGCGCAGATAATTTTTCCGCTTGTCAGGCGGCGCGCCAGTTCAACTGCGCTTAAACCGACCGAACCGAGAGGAGGAAAAACAGCCGGAAGAAGCTCTGCGCCGCGCAATCTGCCGAAAATGCGCAGACTGGTCCACGGCGTAAAGAAAAGGTACCCGTCCCCGGAAAGAATTTTTGCTGACGAAGGAAGAGAGGAAAGATCGACCGCGGCGTTTACTTTCCATCCGCGGCAGCCGATAAAATCACGAAGGTTCCAGTGCTGGCTTTCCAAAATGACAACCAAATCAGGAACAATACCCCTGTCTTTCAACGCGCCCAAACAGGTATCAACACAAACAATTTTAAACTTACGCTCATCACTGTCAGCCATTTTTGACAGAGCGTTCAGAGCGTCATCAAGAGAGGGACCCGCGCCAAGAACAAGAACGGGCGAACTGCCGTATGATAAATCAGATACAGATTTAAAGCTTGAAGCAAGAGAAAGATTGCGTAAGGCATTGCGAATATACAAACGCCCGAATTTAGTAAGAGTTAAAGCATTGCTCCAATTTGTCGTGATTTCGCGGCGGATGGATTCGCGGATAGATTCGTAAATTTCAGGAAAGAGCTGCCAGCCGCCTGTAAATTTAATCATTTCGATCCGGCGGAAAGACATCTCTCCCCATTTGCCGTTTATAAGCGCAAGCAGCTCTTCGGCTTTCAGCGCGTTTGTTATTAAAAGGTTTTTATTTACGGCAAGAGACGGCTCGATATTTTTTAAAGTAAGTTCGTAAAGTTCAGGATCGGCTTCAACGCAAAGAATCGCGCAGCCGGGCGCTTCTGTTTCAAAACGCGACAACAAACGCGAAAGACCGTAACCGTATAACGGCGAAGGACACAGAAAAAGCGTTCTTTCTTTTACAGAAACTGCGTCCGCCGTTTTGTCAGCGCGGCGGATTGGGTCTACTCCGGAAAGAAGAGTCTTTCCGTTTTTTACGATATTACCTTCCAAAATAACGGAAATAGGTGTCCGAAAAACGGTCATCCATTTTTTCGCTATTCAGGAAATAAAAATGAAGCGATTGCTCGGCTGTTGAATTTAAATAGTATGTTGAATACATGCTCGCGATACTTTCAAACGCGGTTTCATCAGCCTGAGTTTCCGCTGTCGGAATAAAGACATATACGTTGTTTCCCTGAACCAAAGGTTCACACGGCGTATTTACGGGAGCAGCGAAAGCCGTTTTCCAGAAATTTTCATTGCCTGAGAGAGCGCGAAGTTCCTGCGAAGAAACGCCTTCAACTGTTAAAGATTCAAGAGAAGTAAAAATATCGATTCCTCCGTGATTCAAAGGGAACGGACCCAAACTGTGCATTGTTTTATTGCGCCAGCGGGCGGCGTTGATAAATCCCGCTTCTTCCGATTCTCTGATAAAATCGTTGGCTTGCTCAATAGCCCAGTTTTCCATAAGACCGTACGGAACAGTTCTGACATAGTGGCGGACTTTTTCCATAACAGCCGCGTCGCTGAAATCAGCCTGCGTTAATTCATTTTCGATTCTGAAAAAAGACCAGCCGTCAATTGTCGATGTAATATCGCTTAACTCTCCCCTTGCCAGATTGATAATAGCATCGCGATCTTCGATTTTAGTTATTTCATTTTCAAGTTCGAACATATAACGGATGCCCATATCTCCGCCCTTATCGGCGTAACTGTCGCTTGACTGCGCTCTTGCGGCATCCTCAAAAGTCATCGTTCCTTCTTTCACAGCAGCCAAAATTCTTTTTGCTTCTCTTTCGCTTGTGGACACTGAAATCTTCGACATATGAATCGAATTAAAAAGATTTGGATTTTCGTTTGCGTAAGCGAGATATTCGCTGTCGGGAAAATCATCAATCTGAAAAGAAATAAGTTCGAAGCTTCTTTCAGGCGAAGCCATTGAAGCGATAAAGTTCGATTCGTTTTGCGGAACCAAAAGTCCGAAGAAATCGTTAAAAAATGAAATCTTGGCGAGTTCATCCTGAGTCTGACGCCACAGTGACAGACGCGCGGAATCGTTCATGCGGTTGTAAAGCGCTATGGAAAAACGCCCGTTGTCCTCAAATTGCGGAAGCTGCAGCACCGCCCTGTTTACCGCCTTTTCGGACGGAGTATAGTTTGATTTTTTAACCATTTGCAAAATGCCGGTATGCACAACGGCTCCGTCATACGCCTGTTTCCAAACATAGTAATTTACCCAGTCGTCGTTTGGATCATAACCCTGATAGCGGAAATTCTGTTCGGCGCGCTGATAATACTGATGAAACATATTGCCCGCCACAAAAGTGATTGGCGCTTTATCGTAATAGCCAAAGGTTAAATCCCCGCTTTTTCCGCCGAAACCGCCGCCCGAAAGAAAATCGCCGCCGATAAATGTTACGGTAACAAGAATCAGAATAACGATAGATCCTATATAAACCCCTGGATTTTGCTTAAATCTCTTTGAAATCCCCTCTGAAAAAGACTCTTTTTCCTGATTCGGAGCGTTTTTACCCTTCTTTGCCATAAAATACCTCTGATTTTGTTTTTGCCTTAAAACAATACCATTTTGGCTCATTTTTGTCTAGCGGAAAAAAAGTTGAAAAATTTTCGTTTTCAGTCAAGCTTTTTGCAGACCTCGCGCCATATATAGTAGGACAGAAAATTCTGTCCCTGGAGGTTTTTATGAAAATCTTAATTTTGTTGATGGGAGCTTTTGTTTTACTTAGCTCCTGCTCAACCCCGGAGTCATCCAGCGCGGCGCAGGCGCTGGGGGGCAGCTCTCAGGCGCTGCTCTACCTGAATTGCCGGGCGGTGTCACAGGAAGAGGTCGAATTCGAATTTTCGCAGCCTGTGACAATCAAACACTTAAGTTTCGAACCGGAACTTAAAATCGCGTCGGTGGAAAACGGCAGTACGGTAAAGGTCATCCTTGACGATATCCCGGAAGCCGGAAAAATGATTGTCACCGATATTATCGCGGAGGATGAAAAAAGAAATACCATCAACGTAATAGTTTCATTCCGGTCAAGAAACGACAGAATGCCCTCGCTGGAAATCAACGAAATTTGCACCGAGTACGCGAATGCCGCAAAGGGTAAAAAATCAGAGTTTGTCGAATTGAAAATGAAATCGGACGGCAGCCTCGGAGCGATGCGTCTTGTAATTAACGGAAATTCCAACGCGGCAAAGGAAACAGTTTATGAGTTCTCTCCTGTTAATGTAAAAAAAGACGATTACGTTATGATCTATCTGCGCACTTTTGATGAAGCGAATAAAGATGAATACACGGATAATCTTTTAGAATCAGGCGGAGAAACATCATCGTCGGCAGCGAGAGATTTTTATGTTCAGGGAACTGAAAAAATTCTGCATAAAACGTCTTTCATTTATGTTCTGGATCAGGATGACAATGTAATTGACGCGGTTATTATTTGTGAGAAGCCTGAAAACTGGTGGACAAAAGATTACTTTGCGAAAGCGGCGGAATTTTTATTTAACAAAGATTCATGGAAATCGAAAGACGGCGATATATGCCGTCCTTCAGACGCGTTCATAAGCTCAGGCACAACCAATACCAGAACAATCTGCCGCGATGAAAGCGCGCAGAACACCAACAGCGTACAAGACTGGTATATAACGGCTACAAGCTCGGCGACTCCGGGAGAAAAAAACAATACGAAACGATACTCAAATTAAATTCTTAAAAAGAGTTTCGATATCGTGTTTGGGGGCAGCTCCGGTTTTCTGGGCTGCCATTTCCCCGTTCTTGTAAACGATCAGCGTGGGAATGGAAACAATCCCATGCTGTTCGGCAAGAGCGCCGCTTTCGTCAATATTGATTTTTCCAACTTTTAACTGTCCCGAATATTCGTCGGCAATCTGATCGAGAACAGGACCTATCATCTTACACGGACCGCACCAAGGCGCCCAAAAATCTATCAGCACAGGAACTGAAGACTGAAGTACCTCAGACTCAAAATTATCACTGGTTATTTCGATAGAACTCACCTTTTTCCTCCCCTCTTTATATTTTCCAATATTGATTAAATTTTTACAAGTGCCAAATATCCCTATTGACACAATTTTAACTTTATGCCATGATCGAATATGGAAGCAACAAAATATTTTAACGAAGGCTTATCTTACGATGATGTTCTTCTGCAGCCCGGTTATTCCGATGTGCTGCCGAAAGAATGCGATGTCAAAACCGTACTTTGTGAAGGAATCCATTTAAACGTACCTATTATCTCAGCCGCGATGGACACTGTTACGGAAGAAAAACTTGCCATAGCGATCGCGCTGGAAGGCGGAGCCGGCGTCATCCACCGGAATCTGGTTCCTGAAGAACAGGCGCGTCAGGTTTCAAATGTAAAAAGATATCTGAACTGGATTATTGACGCGCCCATTACCGTTCCTGAAAATGCCAATGTGCGCGATGTAAGGGAACTGGTAACAAAATACGGAATTTCCGGGCTGCCTGTCGTAGACAGCGAAGGAAAACTACAGGGAATAATTACAAACCGCGATCTGCGTTTCTGCCGCGATGATTCCCTTTCCGTTACAAAGGTAATGACCTGTGATGTTGTGGTAGTCACAGGAGAGCCGACTGTCGATAAAGCTCTCGACAAATTCAATGAATTCAGAATCGAAAAACTTCCTGTTGTGGACAATAAAGGAAAACTGACAGGGCTCATCACTGTAACGGATTTGGAAAAACATGAAAATTATCCGAACGCCGCGACAGATAAAACCGGACGTCTTCTTGTAGGAGCCGCCATTTCCCCTCAGGATTTTTCAATCCGCCTTCCTTTACTGTCAAAAGCGAAAGTTGACTTTGTCGTTCTTGACACCGCTCACGGCGATTCTAAAAATGTAATGGACGCGATACGTCAGATTAAAAAAGAATATGATATTCCCGTAATCGGCGGCAATGTCGCTACAAAAGAAGGAACAAAGGGATTAATAAAAGCCGGAGCCGACGCGATAAAAGTCGGCATAGGACCCGGCTCAATTTGCACAACGCGGGTTATCGCGGGAATCGGCGTTCCGCAGTTCACCGCAATTTTAGACTGCGCCGAAGAAGCGTCGAAATCAAACATTCCGGTTATCGCGGACGGCGGCATAAAATTTTCAGGCGACATTACAAAAGCAATCGGCGCCGGCGCGAATGTTGTAATGATAGGCAACTTGTTCGCCGGTTTAAAAGAAGCGCCGGGAAGCGAAATCATTTTTGACGGCAGAATTTACAAAGAATACCGCGGCATGGGCAGCATGGGCGCTATCGCAGACGGCGCCGGAGACCGTTACCAGATAAGCAAGGATGAAGAGCCTGTGCCGGAAGGCATCGAAGGGCGCGTCCCCTACAAAGGCGAACTGCGCACGTATATGAACCAGCTTGTTTCAGGTTTACGCAAAGGCATGGGCTACTGCGGCTGTAAAAACATCACAGAACTTAACAAATACCGCAGGTTTATTAAAATAACGGCGGCAGGGTTAAGAGAAAGCCACGCGCATGATGTGCAAATAACGCAGGAAGCGCCGAATTACTCGCGGGTATAATAAGAGAAGAGTTCACACTAAGACGCAAAGGCGCGAAGGTACGCGCGTATTTCGAAGTAAGCGCAAAACCCGGAAATAGTGGATAGCCTAGATTATATATTTCTGGGTTTAGGAATGGCTCTCAAACAACAACTTTGTGCCTTTGCGCCTCTGTGTGAAATTAATCTTTTTTATTTTCAGGAAGAAAAATGAACAAATTGGTAATAGAGCTAAATAATTGGTACACAAAAATATGTACGCCAGATTTTATTCCTTTGGATCCTGTGCAGTTTCCGCGCCGTTATAAAAAACGGGAGGATACGGAAATCGCGGCGTTTTTGGCAGCTACTATAGCTTGGGGACGGCGCGATATGATTCTGCGCTCGGCGCAAAAGATGTTTGCGCTGATGGGAAAAAGCCCTTTTAATTTTATTATTTCCGGCGAATACAAAAAACTTAAAGACCGCAATATTCACCGCACTTTTTTTGAGAGTGATTTAAAATATTTTTGCAGAGGTTTTGAACACTGTTACGCGAAATACGGAAATCTTGAAAAATTGTTTGCCTCGGCTCCCGATGTCTGGCAGGGTATTTCTCTCTTTCGCGAAGAGATGGCGAAAGCCAATAAAGGCAAATATTCCAAACATATTTCCAATCCCGGGGAAGAAGACAGGGGCGGTTCCGCCTGCAAGAGATTAAATCTCGCGCTTCGCTGGCTTGTGCGCGGCGCGCCTGTCGATTTAGGATTGTGGAAAAATATAAAAACATCCGCTCTTTACATTCCGCTTGATGTCCATGTCGCGCGGACAGCAAGAAGACTGAAGCTGTTAGAGCGTAAATCCAATGATAAAAAAGCCGTAATTGAACTTACGGAAAAGCTGCGCGTTTTTTGTCCTGACGATCCTGTAAAGTACGATTTCGCGCTGTTTGGGATTGGAGTTACCTCTCCCCCAGCAGCGATTTAAGTTCGTAGATGGTTTTCATTATTTGGCTGCGCTGCATTTTTTGGAAACGCGAAGGGATCATTTCTTTGGATGTACATTCTAAAACGGCGACAAGATTCTGCAGTTCAACTTCGTTTGTGTTTGCCGAGGGAATAAAATCGCTCATCGCTTCTTCCATGTCTTCACGTTTTATAAAAATTCTGTCTGCCATTGCCGCCAGAAGTTTTGCGCGCACCAGAACGGCTTCCAAATCCGCGCCTGAATATTCGTAATCGTATTTTTTAAACAAATCCGCGATTGAGAAATTGCGGATATCCAAATCAAGCTTTCTTACAAGCGTGTTGTATAAATCTTCTCTGTCTCTTTTTGTTTCGGGGTAGAAAAGCGCAAGATGTTCTTCGGCTCTGCCCTGCCGCTTTAAGTCTATCGGGATTAAATCCGGGCGGCAGGTGATCAAAAACCAAATGATCTTTCCGCGGTATTCGGTATTGCCCATGAACGAGGCGATTTGCGCGAATACGCGGTTACTGGTGCCTGAGTCTCCTTCTCCTCCCATGCGATCGCCCAAAAACGCGTCCGCTTCGTCAATCATTACTCCTACGGGAGCCATCGCGACAAGAATATTTAAAACTCTTTCCAGATTGGATTCTGTTTCGCCCTGCCACTTCGTGCGGAAGTTGCGGAACTTTACCATCGGGATTCCGATTTCGCCCGCAAAGGCGTTAACCATAAAACTTTTACCGGTTCCTACAGGACCTGCGATCAGGTAGCCCATCGGCAGTACGTCCGGGCGGCCTTTCTTAATCGCTTTCGCCGCGTTCTTAAACCGTTTTTTAACAAAGTCATGTCCTGAAACATGCGACAAGTCGTATGAAGTTTCCATAAACTCCAAAAGACCAGCGGCTCCGTTTTCGATTATTTCTTTTTTCTTTTGACGCATGAACTCAAGCGATATAGGTTTACCATTCTCGTAACTCTCGGATGTTAATAGATTTAAATTCATAAGGTTAAGACCGGATGTAATCAACGCAAGCCTTTCGGGAGTAAGCCCGCCATCTAAAAGCAGTTTGCCGGATTTTTCTCTGGAACGAAGATAACTCTCGCGGATTTTTGTATCGGGAAAAGGCACATTGATTTTTACAGTCCAGGGGGAACCTGTAAGGCGCGTAGAAATATCAGAAAGATTTTCCGTCAGCAATATAATGGAAATATCGCCGTAACTAAAAATGGGATCTGTCGCCCATCTGCTGAATGTAACTACGCAGAATGTATTTGTATCGGAAAGGCGGGTAAGTTCGCCAGCCGGAACTATGTGCTCGGCAAAATCAATTATTAATACTTTCCTGCCTTTTACGCGTTTGTCTTCGGATATCTGCGAAAGAAAATATTTTTCAAGATACGGAAAACATTTCTCAGGATCGTTGGAAAGAAAATCGCCTTTATCGACTTCTGCGCTTACGGCGAATTTCGGAACTTCGGCAAGATATTTCTGCTCCATATGAGTCTCGCAAAATGTAATTCCCTTGGAACGATCGTAGTACGCGATTATTTCCCTGTTTCCGAACAGTATTTCCGATATATAATCCTGCACCCTTTTAAACGCGAACTCGCCTTCTTTTCTTTCATGCGGAAGAAAGTCCCGTATATTTCCGTGCAATATGTATAGATTCGCCGTTTTCGAGCGGTACTTGTTGGCAAGTTCCTCTGCCCATGCCGGCAAAACCTTTATTTTTTCATCATAATTATAAATATATTGATCTGACATTCCCCTTCCCCCCGGATGAAACATTATACTAAAAAAAAACGGGAGTGATAACCCCCGTTTTAACCGTGTGGAAGGAGGATATTAATTTAATTCAATATTCACGGTGTTAAAACTCCCGTTTTTGAAAAATCTATCTTTTGGGCAATAATTGAGATAGATATTCAGATAATAAATTTTTATAGTCTTGATTTATTTGACGCTCTGCCGTCATATATACGCGATTCTCAGCTTCAGAGATAGTATTATGCCCTTCCCTATTGTTGAAATTATATGTGAGTAATACTGAATTTACGCTTGTATCAACAAGGTTGGCTTCAAGCTCCATTCTGGCGAATTTACTGGAATTGGCAGGATGATCTGAAGGAGTGATAACAATATTAACATTTAGAACATAACGTGAACTGCTTCCGCCGCTTCTAAACCCTGATTCTGAAACCGCTTTTGCGAACGCGCCCTGTATTCTTGCCGATTTGTCATTTTTTACGACAATATTAATCGGAATCGCTTTAACTATATTCTGCGCTTCAAGGCGGTAGTCGTTCCCGGTTTTAATGCCTTGATATCCGCCTTGTACGCCGATAAAATTTAACACATTCACATAACTTATTGTTATATCGGCAATTACAGCAGCCAGTTGATAACGGGCAAAACCGTCAAATGTATTTTTTTCCGCGGCAGACAGATTTGTAAGATTGCCGATAGTTACCTGATTGGCTTTTATCATATCCGCGTACAAAGAGGCGGCTGTTTTTTTATTTAAAACGGCAATAACATAAAAGTCTCTGCCATTATCCCATCTGTCCGCAATTTCAGCTCCTACAAGCGATTCCATGCCTGCGGAAGTTGTAATAGCGCTGTCAGCGGATGTTCTTTCCGTCCAGGCTGCAACAGCGCCGCTGCCAATTGCTTCCTGATACGATGTTGATATTCGTTCATCAACATGTATGCTCTGCCCAAAAACGGCGACAAGCTTACCAAGCGCGTCTTTATCTGCCGACTGATGCGAATTACCTATACCGACAGCCGCGACATACAATTGCCTGTCGTATTTTTTATACGGGTCACGAATCCAATCAGGAGACTGAGCGTCAACTGTCACACAAGGTAAAAAAATAAACAATATGCATATAAAAAATACCGCGTTAATTTTTAACATACTTATATCCTTGTTAAACACAAAATAGAGTATGCGAAAATAATACTTACATACTCTATTTCAGTGTTATTAACTATTTGTCTACGCCGATAACTTCGCTGGAAAGAGCTTTGTTAAATGCATTATCCATTCGTCTGTTCGCGTCAAAAGCAGCGGCGGCGGGAACAGCAAGTTTTGCCGCAGCCTGAGCCTGATTAATCTCGTTTACAACATTTGCTTTACTAAGATATATTACCATCCAATAATTGTTATTCGCGTCCATATCTTCATCGGCGGTTACAGAGCCGACAAGAGTTGATTTGGACAGCGCCATTGTAAAGTTTTCCTGAAATGCCAATGCCGCCGAATGATCCAGTTCACTGCCTGCCTGATAATCAACAACCATATCCTGAATCATAGTGTTCATCTGACGTGAAAGATCCGCGCGCGCTCTTGTTGCGGCAACAGTCCGTGACTGGCTTAAAGTCGCAAGTCTCGCGCTTCCTACGCCAACTAACGCGTCTTCAGGACATTTTATTACAGCGTCTTTTACAAATTTCGGAAATCCCGAATTAACGCTTCGTCCGCTGTCCGCTCTTGCCTGAGCTTCAGCCGAAAGAGCCGGCTGTGCAGGCGCATGTGTTGTTGCGGCAGTCGTTGTTGCGCAAGCAACAATCATTAAAATAAAAGAAATTCCTATAAAAATAGTAAAAAAATTTTTCATATTTTTTTCCTCTTTCACTTAAAGCATAAAGCCAATGCCGAATTTAATTAAAAGACCGTGTCCGAATTTAAGACCCATGTCAACATCCCCTCCGACAGGAATAGCAGCGCCGTAAAGAGCATGAGCGCGAAGGAAAGTTTTTTCGTTAAGGAAAATATCAAGTCCTACGCCTGCGCGAAGCCATAAATCGTGCCACCATTTACCAAAATCTGTTTCATTACTATTAAGTGATAATTCAAAATCTGCGCCTCCTGTGGGAAAGAAAACAAGAGTATCGTTAATTGGAATGGGATATTTAAAATAAGCGCCAAGCTGTAAAGCAGACGTCCCTTCAATATAAGTGCCTAAATCAGTAATTGTACCAGATTCAGAACCATAATCATCACTACTAATAGAATAGTTTAATTCGTATGGGTTTTTATACATGAAGCCAAGATTTAATTCCAGAAACCTGCCAAGACCAAAGAAAGCAAAAGCGCCAAACCCGTTGCGCTTCAATGTGTATTCTTCATTAAAACCAGACCCGCTATACTCCATCTTTGTGCTGGTATTATTATACATAACACCGCCCCCAATCGCCTTGTCCTGGGCAAATGCGCTTACTGTCATAATAATTAAGCACAATGCAAGCAAAATAATTCTTTTCATTTTTTTCTCCTTAGTAAAAAATAAATTTTTTTATTTATGGAAAACATCCATATTCTGAACCAGCGTCATAACATGAGCCGGTTACATACATTAAAAGGCTTCCGAAGCCATTGCCATTATTTCAGCTGTTTGTACGTTAAGAGCTTTCGCGCGAAGCCTTCTTGTTGATCCTGAACCGCTGATGCTTCCCGTGATTACGATATTGGCTCCAAGGAGCTTGCCGATAGATACCGCGGAGTTATCATCCACATCTCCTGAATATTGGAATTTTGCTTCTGCTTGTATCGCGTCAAGACTTCTGCGATCTACAACTTTAAATTTGCCTGTGTTGACCAGAAAAAAAGTTAATTCATCTATCGCAAATTCAGACTCGGAAGGATCTCTGCTTGCCATACTCAACACGGCGACAGTAGTGCCTTGCTGTATACTTTCAATAACAACATTCGCGGCTCTTGCAAGAGCGTTTTCAAGCGGGCTTGCGTTTCTTCCGGGGATTGGTATTAAAGGAGGTCTTGAAAGCGCCGGAGCGGATGGAGCGGGAGCAGGAGCAGACGGCGGTGGCGGAGGCGCTGCTGCCAATCCTCCTGAGCTTCCCATTGCGTTGGTTCCCTGAATACTTACATTGACAATCGCTCCGTAACGGACAGTAAAACCTATCGTGGTGCTGTTTGAATTGGCAGAGACAGTCACTGATTTTTTATTACCAATATTCCAGCTGTTTCCCCGAGGCGTTGAATCCGCCAGTTCAACAACATTATTTCCGTTATGTACTATTATTTTCTCCCTGGATTTCGGAGGAATATGAGCCACAACAACGCCGTTTACCCAAACTACAATATCACGGTCAGCGCTCTCAGTATTTATAATGATTTCCGCTTGTCCGGCGCTTGCAACGGCATTCGGGTTGTTAGGAGCTGCCATCCGCTGCTGGGCATTTAAAACCGCGGAAACTTCAAAAATAAAAAATAAAACAAATAAACAAAATTTTATTCTTCTCATGGTAAATAAATCATATAGATATATTGACTTATTGTCAATATTTTAAGTGTTTAATATGTTTTTCTTTACATATAGTTATTAGAATCCCAACTATAGATTAGGTAAGATATGCAAAACCTAACTTTAAGGATAGAAAATGACTAATTTAAGAGAGGTTTTGTCAACAAATATGAAATTTCACCGTAAAAGGTTGGGATTATCACAGGCAAAACTGGCAGAATTGGTCTATGCTTCCGATAATTATATTGCGTTAATAGAGACAGGCAGACGTTATCCTTCAATAAACATGCTGGAACAGCTGGCAGCTGCAATGGAAATTGATGTTCTTGAATTATTTTCAATAAAATCAATAGAAATGGCGGAGAAAAACGAAGTTAAAAAGCTAATACTGGAAGACATAAATAACATCTTAACTGTAAGGCTGCTTAATGAACCTAATTGATATGTTATTTTTTAGGTCTAAGCCGCGTAAGGTAGTCGTTCAGTAAACCGGCAAATGCTTCGTTAATATTGCGCTCGGCAGCCAGAATGCAGCGGTTGTCCGCTTCCGCCTGAGACGTGTGTCCTTCTCTTGAGTTAAAACTGTAAGGAAAGAGCACTTGATTGCTGTTTGTGTCTTTAAGATTCGCCGTTAGTTCTATCCGCGAAAAAATGTTCGGATTATTGGGAAGACTGACAGGAGAGAGAGCTGCAATTACATCCAGAGAATAGCGCGGCGCGTTTACAGGCTGAGCGGATGTTTCAAACCCCCAATCGGAAAAACATTTCGCAAACGCGCTGAAGAGCCTTCCGTTTCTGTCATTCGTTATTTTGATATGAATGGGAATTGTTTTAATGATATTCTGCGCTTCAAGGCGGTAGCGATCGCCTGAGCTTGTGTCGTCGGTTTTTCCGTCAAGAAGAACGACAACGTTCCTGTAAAACACGTTGATATCCGCCGTTATCGCGGCAAACCTGTAACGGAGCACGCCTTCCATGGAATTTTTTTCGGCGGACGTCATTGTAACGAGATTTTTAATAACATTCTGGTTTGCGTTCATCAATTCGCTGTAGATTCTAACTCCCTTCGCTTTTTCTATAACCGCGGCGGCATAGTATAAATCCTTTGAATCAAACCAGACTTCTTTAATTTCCGCTCCCATTAAATCGTCAAATGTTGACGTTGATCTTACTCTGGTTCTCATTTCAGCGGTATCAACCCAGCCGTCCATTACGCCGTTAGTGATAGCCTGCTGATAAAAAGACGCCGCGCCGCGGTCTACCTGCAGTGTCTGTCCGAAAAAAGAAGACAGAGCGGCAAGAGCGTTGGCTTCCGCGATCGCGCGGTTGGAGCCGAAGCCCGTAGCCGCGATATACTGGGTTTTACTGTAAACGGAATATACATCATTTACCCAGGCGGGCATTGCGCCCTTGCGTACAACATCCCGGCTGGCGCAGGAGAAAAAAGCGATGAAACAAACAAGAAAAATTAGAATCGATTTTTTTAACATTATCCCCTCCGGCGTTATTGCTTCTTTACCGGTTTTATTTTGCTTAACTGCGCAACCGCGGCAATAAGTTCCTTGTCTTTGGCGATTTCATGAATGGGAGCCGGGAGCCTGTATGTCCAGTTAAAAACATTGGCAGTGCCGGGAACATTTATCCGCTCGTCTTCAGCGTTTTCAGAATACCAGTTATTGGAAAGATGGAGAATATCCTGTATCTGGAAAACGCGGAAACGCGATCTTGCGCTTGCGGTTTTGGAAAGAATAATCTTTGCCGTTCCGGGATTGTAAATCTTCGGAAGAGACGGAACGCCGATGAAGGCGGAAAACTGCCCCTGATCCGCTTCTTTATTCCACCATTCGCGCACGGTTGAACTGTCGTGAACCGCGGGCGTACATACGCTTAACGAGGGATACTCTTCAAAGGGAATGTAAGGCTGATTGTTTTTGTACCACTCGCGGTGCCAGCGCGTTACGCGAAGCCCGAGTATTTTAAGTTTGGAAAGCACTCTTGGAACGCACGGCGGAACGGCGCCCAAATCTTCGGCGCACGGAAGCATGGAAGAAGATTCCGTTAAAACGGAAAGAAGTTTCATTCCCTGCCGCATCCAGATTTTTTCCGATTTTCTCTGCCGTTTGCCAAGAAGCGCATCCAGCGCGTTTTTTTCATCCTGCGAAAAACTCTGGTACGCTCTGGCGTTTCTGTATTGCCAGAGAGGAAAAAATCTTCCTTTTTTATATTCAAGGAAAACTCTGTCTTTCCATTTCGCAAGAAGATAGTTTCTGCAGGAAGGATGCAGTTCTAACTTATCAATGTCTTTCTCGCCTGTTATTTTCTTTCTAAAGAGCCAAAGTTCTTCGTTATTTATGCGTACCAGAGCTTTGGTAAATATTTTATCCGCCGCAGCTTTGATATCCACTTCGGTAAAAGAGCCCTGCCAGCTGCTGCGCAGCACTTCCAATATTTCGTCTGTGGGAATATGCGGCTGAGATATCCAGCGAACTTTGCCTTTATCGAAGCCGAGTCTTTTAAAATCTCCTGTTGTAACCGCCGTATACGGAACAAAACGCCCCAGAGCGGACGAATAATCGTTAGGTGAACTTGCCCAGATGCGGAAAAATCCAAGAACGTGATCTATCCTGTACGCTTTATAGTATTTTTCCGCGGCTTTAAGACGGTGCTTCCACCACGAATAATTGTCGACCTCCTGCGATTCCCAATTGTAAATCGGAAAACCCCAGTTCTGACCGTCCGGGCTGTACATATCGGGCGGCGCTCCGGCGGAAAGTTCGCGGATAAAAATATCCGAATGAGCCCAGACATCGCATGAATCGTCGTTCATTAAAATGGGGAGATCGCCTTCAAGAACAATACCGGCGTCCGCGATCGCCTTCGCTGCTTTTGAAAATTGCGCGTCAAGCGCCTGCTGAATCCACGCCCAGAAAAGATGTTCTTCGCGAAGCGTTTTATCGTTCCAGAGTTTATTAATTTCCACGGCTGTTACAACGCTGTATTCCTTCCAGTCTTTCCACGATTTTAATTCATTTATTTCTTTTAACCTTCTGTAAACCGCGTATTCTTTTACCCACGTATTCTGCTCTATCCACGCGCTCAAATCGGGATTCTTTGCGATATCGCCTTTAGCCGCGTCATAAACAGCGCGGCAAATTTCCATTTTTTCCTTTAAAATTTCATAATGGGAAAATCTCCTGCATTTATCAAATTTTTCCCTTGCGGCTTTTATTCGTTTTTTAATTGAACTGTCGGCGGAGGCGTATTCGCCGAGCTCTTCGATTCTTAGGTAAAGGGGATGAAGACCAAAAGCAGTCAGGCTTGAATAAGGAGAACTTTCAAAACCCGTGTCATTTACAGGCAAGATTTGGATAAGTCCGATCCTCATTTTTTTGCAAAGAACGGCAAAATCGGCAAGATCGGAGAACTCCCCGACTCCAATTCCGTTTTTGGTTCGCAGCGCTCCTACGGGAACCGCGACCCCCAATAAGCGTTTACTGGTCGCCTGTTTTTCCATATATCCGCCCCCCTTTTGGAAACCATTCTCATTATAACGCCTTATTATAAAACAGTAAACTGAAACATTGCTAAATTCCAGTTTTTCTGGTATATTGAAACGAGGAGTATAACATGAAATCAAACAATGAGGGTAAATCCCGCTATTTTTTCACATCTGAATCCGTAGGCGAAGGTCACCCGGATAAACTTTGCGATCAAATCTCGGACGCGATTCTGGACGCGTGTATAAAGGATGACCCTCAGAGCAGGGTTGCCTGCGAAACTTTCGCGTCATCTTCCATGGTGCTTGTAGGCGGAGAAATTACAACCAGCACTTATGTTGATTTTTCGCATATAGTGCGCGAAGTAGCTAAAGATATCGGTTATACCGACCCGAGTTTCGGTCTCGACTACAATTCAATGGCTGTTTTAAGCATGGTTCACAATCAGTCCCCGGATATTTCACAGGGCGTTTCCGGCACAGGTTTAAAAAAGTTTAAAGGTTTGCAGGGCGCAGGAGATCAGGGAATGATGTTCGGCTTTGCATGTAACGAAACAAAGGAGCTTATGCCGCTGCCCATTACGCTTGCGCATAAGCTTTTAAAGAGCGCTTCCAAATTGCGGAAAGACGGAACAATCAAGTGGCTGCGCCCTGATTCAAAAAGTCAGGTAACAATTGAATATGAAGGCTTCAAGCCTGTCCGCATCGACGCGGTTGTAATATCGCATCAGCACGATCCAAGCGCGAGTTACAAGGATATTGAATCTACAGTTATCGAAAAAATCATTAAGCCTGTTCTTGAACCTACGGGGCTTTTAGACAGTAAAACAAAATATTTTGTTAACCCGACAGGACGCTTTGTAATCGGCGGTCCTTTCGGCGATTCCGGTCTTACAGGACGAAAAATTATCGTTGACACTTACGGCGGCATGGGACGCCACGGCGGCGGCGCGTTCTCCGGAAAAGATCCCACAAAGGTTGACAGATCCGCAGCCTACGCCGCGCGTTATGTCGCGAAAAATATCGTAGCCGCGAAACTCGCGGATCGCTGCGAAATCCAGCTCGCATACGCAATCGGCGTTCCCTACCCTGTTTCTGTAATGGTAGACACATTCGGCACTGCAAAAGCGGATGAAAACGCTATCAGCAAAGCCGTGGAAAAAGTTTTCGATTTAAGCCCCGCCGGCATTATCAAAACGCTCGATCTGCGAAAACCGATTTATTTAAAGACCGCGGCTTACGGGCATTTCGGCAGAAGCGAATTCCCCTGGGAAAAAACCGACAAAGTTGAGGCGCTTAAAAAAGAGATCAAATAGGGAAAACAGAAACCACGGGAGGGGTAATGAACATTGATACTCATAAAGCGCGTGATTTTTGTGAGGCGATTTTTCAAGGATACGGATTTTCGACAGACGAGAGTAAAATCATCACAGATGTTCTCTTAAGGGCCGATCTTTACGGCATTGAGTCGCACGGTATTCACAGGCTTGTTCGCTACCATGAAGAAATAACGTCCGGGCAGGTTAATGTCAAAGCAAAGCCCGAAATTGTGCACGAAACAGGAATCTCGGCTTGCATGGAAGCGAACAAGGCAATGGGGCAGCTTGCGGGCGTTCAGGCGATGAACATGGCGATAAAAAAGGCGAAAAACTCAGGCTGCGGCATGATTACAGTGCGCAATTCCAATCATTACGGCATCGCCAGTTTCTATACGGAAATGGCGGCGGCAGAAGATTTAATCGGTGTCTGCATGACAAACACGGAAGCGATCTGCGTTCCGACTTTCGGCTCAGAAGCGATGACAGGCACCAACGCGCTTGCCCTCGCGATGCCGGCAGAGCCTTTTACATTTTCATATGACGCAAGCACAACTGTTGTCCCGCGCGGAAAACTTGAAGTTTACAGAAAGAACGGAGAGCCTCTTCCCGACAATTGGGCGCTAGACGCAAACGGAAAACCCTGCACAGACGCCGCCGTTGTAATCGACAATATAATCGCGAAAGCCGGCGGCGGAATCGCGCCGCTTGGAGGAATGGGAACTCTTCACGGCGGGCATAAAGGCTATGGTCTTAGCATTATTGTCGATTTATTTTCCGCGGTGTTTTCAGGCGGGCTTACGTCAAATTATGTAAACAGAAAGCCGGGGCACACGGGCATCTGCCATTATTTTATGGCGGTTGATTACGGCGTTTTCGGCGACAAGGCGGAAATAAAATCGGGAATGTCAAAATTTTTACATGAAATCCGCAGCAGCAAAAAAGCCGAAGGACAAAGCCGCATTTACACCCACGGAGAAAGAGAAATGGAATTAATGTCGCAGAGGGTTGACGGTCAAATTCCTGTTAATGAAAAAACTCTGGAAGAAATGAAAAATATTTCAGGCGCGCTTAACTTAAAACTTACGCTTTAAATTACGCTTCAAGAACCAGCCCTTCCTTCGCCATGATGATAAGAGGAGACGTGTTTCCGGTGTAGTTACTTTCGATTTTCTTTAATTCGCTGTCTTTGCGAAGGGGTTCGTGGTGAAAAAGAACAAGTTTTTTTATGCCGAGACCGGATGTCATTTCAAGAACCTGATCGTATGAACAATGCCCCCAGCCTTTTTTATTGGCGTATTCTTCCTGCGTATACTGCGCGTCGTGAATAACGATATCCGCGCCTTTGATAAATTCTTTTACTTTTTCATTGTCCTGCGCGGCGGGAAAGGGTTCATGATCATATACGGTTGCGATGGAACTTTGCATATAAGTGAAACGATAGCCAAGACAGCGGTTCGGATGGTTAAGAAATTTGCTGGATACGCGGATATCCTCGCCAAGCTGAAAATTTGTTTCTTCTATCTGATTATATTTTATAACCGCGGCAAGCCTGTCAGGCTGCACCGGCCAGTACTGCGATGAAAGCTGATTTTCTATAATTGATTTAAGACTGCAATTTTCAATTGAAGCTGAACCTGTAATGCACAATTCGGTGCCCGGCGTATAAATCGGGGTAAACATCGGGAAACCCATAACATGATCCCAATGGGTATGAGTAAGAAAAACATCGGCTTTTATTTTTCCGTTTTTTTTATAATCATTTTCCATCAGCCATTCGCCGAGAGGATGCACGCCGCTTCCAAGATCGACAATTAACAGACGCCCTCCCGCTCGTATTTCAAGACAGGCTGTGTTGCCGCCGTAAACTACTGTGTTAGGTCCGGGGCTTGGTATTGATCCCCGTACTCCCCAAAAGCGCACTGTAAACATACTTAAATTATATTATAACCTCATTAAAATAACAATATTACAAATTATCGGACTCACGGCGCCAAACCTGTAAGCGGACGCGCCGTTACTTCGGCTGAAAATACTCCGGCATTGCTTCCGTGCGTGTTGTCATAAGAAGCTACCCTAAAATAATAGAGAGTGCCGTTTGTCAGTCCGCCGATATATACATTATTTTTTATTCCGACATCCAAAGGAGAGGAACCTAACGCCGCTCCTTCGCCGAACATTTCGCCGCGCACGGAACTGTAATAGACATAGTAGCCTGTATGCCCTTCGTTTTCCGCGTTCACGTTCGGGCTGTGCTTCCACGAAAGCGTCACTCCGCCGTCTGACGCGACAGCTATAAGATTGCGCGGCGGAAGAGGCGGCTCTCCGGGGACAAAAACAATGTTTATTTCATCAAGGTACGGGCTGCACTCCCCGTCGGAAGAGGGATAAAAATCCGCCGCTATTTGCACATAACGCCCTGAAACGCCTGTAATATCCGCGCCGGGCGTAAAACTTGTCCATTTGCAGTTATTTAAAAGATAAGGATTTTCGCCCGCGCGGATAAAGAAGTTCATTTCCGCGTCGTCAACGAAACGAAACCTTCCGTTTTCGTTATACTCATTCCTGACTGAATTTTCCCTGATGCTTGTTCTGCCGCCGGAAACATTTACCTTCACAACGCCGCTTGAAATATTACCGAGGTCTACAGGTTTTGTCTCGATCCTTCCTCCTGATAACGGATATTTCTGAATTGTGTCGCGCTGCGCGCAGGCGCTGTAGATTCTAAGTTCGTCGATAAGCCCTGAAAATCTCTCGCCAAGCAGAAAATTACCGCCGTTGCCGATGCGCGGCGTGTAAACTTCGTTGTTTTCCCTGCCCGTAGACGTTGAATAAACAATTGATTCACTTTTACCGTCCACAATATACTCCAGAAGACCTGTGTTCGCGTCGAACCTTACAAGATGATGACTCCACGCCTTGGGAATCACATGAGAGCTTCCGGAAAATTCAATATCTAAATAACCTGTGCCGTCTATATGCGTAAAGAAATTTTTAAAAGACCATTGAAGCCTGTTTCTTGAAATTGAGCAGCTTATTCTTTGTACTATATTGCTTCTGTTTGATGTTAATACCGGCCGGCCGTTTTGGACATTGTTTCCCGGTAACGAAGCAGCCCACGAAAAAACCTGCTCGCCGTTTTCCATATTAATGGGATAAAGCCAGAACTCAAAAGTGAAATCCCGCATTTCATTGCCGGGCGCGAAAAGGGCGTTTCGGCTAACGGGTTGAATCAAAATCGGTCCCTTGTTCGATTCCATACCGGAAAGACCAAACAAAACCGCTCCCATTCCGGCTCTGGCAAGGGCGCGATCCGCGCATATAACATCCGGCGGAGATATAAGCCTGTAATTGCCGGCGCTGTCCCTGAAAAGACCGGGATCTTTTTCATCGAACGAAACGCAAAGATCGAGAGATGCAAGCTCTGCCGTGACTGTCATTGAAGAAAGAATCAAAACAGGATTGGGTCTTAGTAATTTAACTTCGGTAACGCCTGTCCTGCTTTCCGCGCTTGACCAGGATGCGGCTCCGCCAAGGGAAATTGTTTTTTCCCCGATCGCGGAAACACTACCGCAAACAAACAGGAAGATGTATACTATGTTTATGAAAGCTAATGTCTTTTTCATGGTTTTCTTATACTTTATCGGCATAAAATGATATGGATAATCAGATAAATTCGCAATTAATCATTGAAAACCTTAAAAACGCCGCTTTGGACGCTCCCACAGAACCCGGTGTCTACATTATGAGGAATTCTGACGGCGAAATTATCTATGTAGGCAAGGCAAAATCCCTTAAAAACCGCCTAAAATCGTATTTCTCGGGAGAAAAAGACATAAAAACCGCCACTCTCCTTCGCCATATCCGTTCTTTTGAAACAATTATTGTCCAAAACGAATACGAAGCTCTGCTTCTGGAAAACACGCTGATTAAGCAGCACTCGCCGAAATACAACATCAACCTGAAAGACGGAAAAACCTACCCTGTTATCCGCGTAACACATGAAGATTTTCCGCGCATCTTCCGCACCCGAAGAATCATTCAGGACAAAAGTTTATACTACGGTCCGTTCCCCGACGTGCAGGCAGTCAACGCCATGATCGAATTAATCGACAAACTTTTTCCGCTTCGTAAATGCAAAAAAATGAAAAAAAACGGTCCCTGTATGTATTATCACATAAACCGCTGCATGGCTCCCTGCCGCAAAAAAATCAGTATCGAGGAATACGCTCTCCATGTTCAAAGGGTGCAAAAAATTTTATCGGGAGAGAATGATTCGCTTGTTATAGACTTAACAGCCAAAATGCATGACGCGGCAAGGGCGCTGCAATTTGAAACAGCGGCGCAAATCCGAAACACAATCAAGGCGATTGAAAACCTCGCCGAAGACAGTTCCGTAGAAGACTTAAACCCCGAAGACAGGGATTACATCGCCTGGGCAGCCGAAGGCGTGATAGCGACTTTCACAGTCTTCTCCATGCGCGGCGGCAAGATGACAGGCAGAGACTTATACCGCACCAAATCCGCCGCGGATGAATGGGATTCCGTGGAAATGTTTATCACCTCTTATTACGATTCTGCAAGATTGCCTCCGGTAAAAATTTATTTGCAAAATTCTATCTCGCCAAGACGCCAAGACACGGAGGAAGAGGAAGAGGGAGAGGGAGGAAGAGGGGATTCGCTTAACCTTAATTCTTCTTTGCGCCCTTTGCGCCTCTGCGAGAAAAATTTGGAACTAATCCAAAACTGGTTCAAGGAAAAATTTGGCAGAGAGCCGGAATTGCTTGCGCCTTCCGAAAAACACCATGAAGCAATACTGGCTATGGCGCGGCAAAATGCCTCAGAGGATTTGCGGAAAAGGCTGAAAGAAAGGGGCGCGGGTCCCGCTTTGGATGAGCTTGCGCGGGCTTTGGAACTGGGCTCAAGACCGGAGCGGATTGAAGGGTTTGATATCGCGCAGCTGGACGGCAAGCACCCTGTAGCTTCGCTTATATCTTTTAAAAACGGGGTGCCGGACAAGAGGAATTACCGCTATTTTAAACTGCGCACTGTCGTTGGAATAGTTGATGATTTTGCCGCAATGCGCGAAGCGGTAAAACGCAGGTATTCGCGGCTTGTGCGAGAGGGAATCGATCTGCCGGATTTGATCCTTATTGACGGCGGTATCGGGCAGGTAAACGCCGCCAAAGGCGTGCTTGACGATTTGGGAATTGACTGCGCCGTGGTCGGGCTTGCGAAGCGTGAGGAAGAACTGTGGCTGCCCAAGGCGAAGAAACCGCTTGTGCTGTCAAAGCAGTCGGAAGCGTTAAAACTGTTACAGCATGTGCGCGACGAATGTCACCGTTTCGCTACTGGTTTAAACCAAAAGCTCCGTTCAAAAGACCTGTTTTTCCCGATACTGGAATCTGTTGAAGGAATCGGTCCCAAACGGGCGGCGGATATTATGAAAGCGTACGAATCTCTTGAAAACATAGCCGCTGCGGACATTACAGAAATATCCGAAAAATGCGCAATAAGCGAAGAATCCGCCCGCGCAGTGCGGGCAGTGGTTAAGATAGCGATAGCGGAAAGGGGTAACAACCGCTAAGCTCACCTTGGCAAAATAGTATAGCAATATCTTGCTGTTGCTGAAGGAGTCATTGCTGTGCGATTATCGCTTATAACAGTAAGTCCCCGGGCAATTAAATCTTCGCTGAGTACGCCGGTTACCTGACTTTGCGTAAATTGACGATCATAGGCGCTGACCAGGATCATCTCTTCGCCGAATGGCGAGTGCATTCTGAAACGCGTATTGTCAGGGATACGGCGCGTTTCTCCGGCGCGGATAAAGTTATTATCATTATTGGATACCGGATAAATAACCTGCGTGTTTCCGTTAACGTCAACATGAATTATGCGAAAATAACAATCACGCGCGGAAAAGATTCGCATGGTCATATAATCGCCGTCATAGTAAATACCGTCAAGCACATCAGGCGTTACGGTAAAATTCCATTTATTATTGCTTCCTGAATATGGAGCTACCGCTTTCTGCCTTGCTTCAAAATCCGCTTTGTTAACGCTGGTATTGTTCTGAACCGGCAGCAGCGAAAGATGCCGTCTTTCCATTTCTGAAGCGGATATTAAAAAACTTGATGATGACAGCACTACCCTGTTGGCGCTTGTAGAAATAAGCTGAAGCGTTACCTGCACTCCTGTATCCAACGGCGAATAACTCCCTGTTACCACTGCCTGAATCGCGCTGTCTGTTCCTGAAGATGAACCCGTAGGCTCAACTGTTAGTCCGCGGCTTGATACAGCTAAATTTGAACTCTCGCTTTCTGTCGCTACCTGGAATTTATCATGCTGTTTTTGCGCGCCTGTGATTATATTATTCTTAAGCCATGCGGAAAGATTTGTAACCGTCTGAGTATCGCCGTAACTAATTCTGCCTACGGCAATTGTTGTTTTTTTACTGACATTACGCGCCATTTCTTTAACAGAGCGCTGCACTTCTTCTTCCGCCGAAACTTTTATTAAAGACGAAAGCCGGTTATCGGGACGCACATTAAAAGCCCGCTGACTGGAAACCGCTTTTTCAACATCAATCGCGTAAACCGTTATGCGATATTCATTGCCAAGCGGAACCATTTGTCCGTACACTAGGTATTGCGCTCCAATTTGCCTTGAAATTGAAACCATCGCGTTATCATCTACCCTGTTTGCTCCGTATTGATGCTTTATCTCCGCTTCGATACGCTCAAGGTTGCGGCGATCTACCATAACAAATTTTTTTGAATCTTCAAAACGAGTCCACATTTCTTCTAAAATATAATCCGATAAAATTCCCGAAAGAGTATCAAAAGAAACAAGCGCAACCCGCGCTGCAGAAGGCATCTGCTGAATAAAATGATTGGCTGCGCTGCCAATCGCCTCATCCAAAATGACGGCATCCGCCGAATAAGAATCTTTTTGCGAAGCGCAGGTTAATAGAACCAGCGCAATTAAAAGTATACCGGAAATGAGTAAAATTGTTTTTTTCATGTTAAAACTCCTTTTATTTTTTATTTTCCATATTACTTAATCACCGCCAGCGGAAAATCCGCGAACAAAAGCGAATGCACCAGCGGTTTCTGCATGTTCTGCGTCATTCGCGGCACTTCCAGCGACACAAAGCCCGACATGCTCCTTACGCTGACATTATTTTCAGCAAGAGCGGCAGGCGCTCCGCGTAGCGCGTTTAAAATACTGAAGGTAAAAGCTCCGTGCCCTCCGCCCCAGCGCGGGTCTTCATAAGAGAACTGTTCTCCCTGACTTGCCGCAAAAACAAAAGCGTTCGATTCCATCATGGCGCGTATCATGCGGTTGTTATCTACTCCGCCGGATTGACACGCGTCAATAAAAAGCAATCTGTTACCATACCCTTCTAAAACCGCTGTTATTTCTTCGCCGGAGATTGCGAGTT
>Ga0209755_10000148_pt1 | contig 134479 bp, 120 predicted proteins | sample TergutCo191P1_FD_187301 | JGI IMG/M metagenome (GOLD analysis project Ga0209755, IMG submission 187301) | Cornitermes sp. P1 segment gut microbial communities from Petit-Saut dam, French Guiana - Co191P1 (SPAdes) (version 2) | ecosystem: Host-associated > Arthropoda: Insects > Digestive... | reverse complement strand
GACAGAAAAAAAACAAGGAAAGCCGCCGCGCCGGCAGAAATAAAAAAGAACAACTTTATCTGTGAAAAATATATCAATATATAAAAGACCGGCGGAAACAAAAGCAGGAAAAACCAGTAAAGCCTGTACGGCAAAAAATATTTTTTATAAATTTTTCCGGAAGCCGGCAATATTGAAAGTTCCGTCAATAAATCCCTTAATAAAATAAAAAACGCAAGGAAAACAGCGGCGCAGGCTATTCCATGAGCGCCGAAAAATGCAAACGAAGATAATACAGGAATAAGCGTTATAATACAGGCAATTTTACCTGATTGTTTTTTTCTAATTAAACAAATAATAAAAAAGCAAAAAGAAGCGGCGGCATACGCGATAAAGAAAAGATATAAAGGCCGTCCTACTCCGTAATAATCAACAGAAAAAGAAATGTCACCTAACAGACCGCTTAATTGTTTATCAAGAAGGTTAACATCCCAGTTTCCCGCCTGAAGAGGTATATAAAAAAGCCTTTTTTCATCTTTTAAAAAAAGTTGTTTTAGCTTGCCGGCGTATCCGTCGTTGCGCGGATCAAAAGGCAGGATTCTTGCAGGGTATTGAGCTAGCGGAATTTTATTTATCGAATCAAATTCATCAAGAAAGACCCACTGCGAAGATTCACTGACAGGAGTTCCTCCGAAGTTATTATCGCCAGACTGAAGAAGAGAAACAACCGCCGCGTCATCTACGGAAGCGTCAACTGAAAGAACAGCATAACCGCCGCGGAATTCTTCATAACCCATTAATGAACCAAGAATAAGAAGTCCAAAAGCCGCCGCAAATGAAATCAGGCAGACAAGCAAAAAAGAGCGGAAAAAAGACATACTGTATGCCTAAAATATGCAAAAAACAATCGCAATTACTATACCTAAGCATGAACCTACAAATACTTCCAAAGGCGTGTGACCGTGGATTTCTTTTACAGGACGAAACTCAAGACCTGTTAACTTTGCGGATTGTCTTCCAAGATTATTAAGAGCTTTGGCTTGTAAGCCTGCTGTTCTCCTGACTCCCACAGAATCGCGGAGAACAACCATCGCAAAAACAAGACAAAAAACAAAAAGATTTGAACTAATGCCCTCCACTAATCCTACTGATGTTGCAAGAGCGCAGACAACCGCCGAATGGCTGGAAGGCATTCCTCCTGTCCTCCAGATCATGGTTTCGATTGCGTCCCATTTTTTTCTTTTTTTTGTAGATAATAAATAAAATACCAGCTTTAAAACTTGAGCTATACAAATACTGGACACAGCTGATAAAAATACTTTATTTAAAAACAATGATTTTAATGCCATTGCGGCGTTCATTTGTTAATAGTCCATTAATATGCCTTTTTTGTCAAGGTATGGCAATATAATGAAGAAATAAGGTTATGGATATAAATAAAAAATGATATAGAATACTTATTATGGAATTAACTGCTGGCGAAAATGACGACGGCAGGCGGCTGGACAGAATCCTGAGAAGGGCGCTTCCAGATCATCCGCTGCCTTTAATACACCGGCTCTTGCGTCAGGGGAAAGTTTTAGTAAACGGGAAACCAGCTAAAGCGCAGGATCGCATTTGCTGCGGCGCAAAAATTTTTATTCCTGTTATAAGAGAGCAGGCAATCGGCGGCAGACATCAGAAAGAGATTGGCGCAAGTAAAATTCCCGATATTTTATGGGAAGGTTTGGGACTTATCGCCGTTAATAAAGAAGCGGGCATTTCTGTTCATGGGAATAACAGTCTTGATACTCTCGTCCGCTCTTACCTTGCCGACAAATTACCGCCTTCGCTGTCATTTACTCCGGGACCTCTTCACAGACTTGATAAACCAACAAGCGGCGTCGTTGTATTTTCCGAAAATATAAAAGGAGCCCGTCTTTTCAGTTCTCTTATGCGGGAACGAAAGGTAAAAAAAACTTATCTTGCTGTAATTGAAGGAGCTTTGGAAAAAGAAGAAATCTGGCAGGATGAACTTGTCAGAGATAAAGAAAAAAAGAAAACTTTTATTTTAAATAAAATAAATGATAAAAATAAAATTGATAATGCTCCTGTTTTAAGAACCGCAATTACAAAAGTTACACCTCTTGCGTCAGATAAAAAACTCACGTTAGTCAAGGCGGAAATAACTACGGGAAGAACGCATCAGATACGCGCGCAAGCTGCTTCTCACGGCTATCCTTTATTCGGTGATATTAAGTACGGTTCAGAAATCAGAAATGAGAAATATGGAATGAGGAACTTTAAAAAGGTTGATATTTTTTTACATGCATGGAAAATTGAATTTTTAGATTATTTAATTGAAGCTCCGTTGCCTCAGACATGGATTCCTATGGCTTCGCGGATTGCGTCTACCAATGTTTTGCGATCCGGCAGCCTGCCTGATATACCGGGTATTTCTACAAGCAGCGGATAATTGCCGGACAACTGCCAGTTGATCATGTGTTCGCCTAACCAGTCGGCGGTTTCTTCAGTGAGGATTAGCACCTGACAATTATTTTCATGCGGGGAAAAATCCGCGCCCCCGGTGATATTTGTAAAAACCTCCACAGCTTCTTCCGGGTCTTTCACCGCAATACCGTCAATGCCGATAAAACGGAACGCCGTTACAAGTTCTTCATCACCCAGGAAAAAAAAATCCAATTAAAAAATCCTTCCCAATAAAAACGCTAATCTGTGTTCAATTTCAATTTATAAAAATAAAATCAAAAGAGCGACAAGGAAGCCCCATAAACAGATGCCTTCGGCAAGACCTGCGTATGGCAGAGCCTTTCCGAAAAGATCAGGGTTTTCGCTCATAGCGCCCATTGCCGCGGAGCCGATTCGTCCTACCGCTATGCCGCCCGCAATGCAGGAAATACCGACAGCTAACGCCGCGGCGATGTATTTTAACGAACTCGCAAGAGATTCAGTATCGCCTGAAGAATTTTCCTGCGCAAAAACAGAGACACCGGAAAGACATATCAGAATAACGCATAACAAAAAAAACCGTTTCATCATATTACTTTACTCCTTATTTTTAAAACGGAAGGGAGCGAACTCCACTCCGGTTTCAACAAAAAATTTATTAAAAAATTCATAGTACTGCAGCCGGATAACCTGAATGGCTACTATTAATCCTTCCAGCACAATTATTATAGCATTTCCGGTTATCATTATTAAAGCGGCTGACAATGTGCCGGCGACTCCGGAATGGGCAAGCACTTCTGTAAAATAAAAAACGATAAACGAGAACACCGCATGAGCCAGCGCAAATGCGCCGATACGCAGAAAACTTACCGTATTGGAAAAAAATGTAGAAACTGTTTCCATCACTTCTACAAATCCTTCCATCACAAACGCAAGAAGCCCGTTTTCCAAAACCGGTTTTTCTTTTGCAATTAAACGCCAGATCACATGACCGAAGAAAATGAAAAACAGAGGCGTAAAAAGCCCCGCAAAATCATAGGCTTCAAAGCTGCCTCCCATTATCAGCTTTATTGCAATGAACAGAGCGTACCAGAATAAAAATAAGCCCGCAAGTCCTGTCTTTGAGAAAAAAGCCGCCTGATATTTTTTTAGTGTGCAGCGGTTAAAAATATTTATAATAAGTCCCAATGAATTAACTATTACGCCGATTGCGATTGTAAAAGCAAAAAAGTATAAAAGTTTTGTAATGCTTCCGCCCGCGCCTGCCATCGGAAGAATATGCAGGATTCTGTCCATGGGCTTCCCGAAAATCGCGCCTGTAACTGCTCTTGTCGGCGCAACCAGCAATAACTCATTTGTAAAAACCGAACCTGCAAGCATTCCCATGACCATCGAAGCAATGCCGACAGATATTAGCGGAATGGAATATTTTTTAAAACCGGAAAACATTTTTTTACTTTTTCCGGTTAAAATTCCTGCCAATAATAAAACAAATCCCTGCCCCGCGTCGCCGAACATTATTCCGAACATGAGCGTAAAAAAGAAAGCGACAAGAGGCGTAGGATCGATGGTTCCATAAAGCGGCGCGCCGTAGGAAAACACAACGCCTTCAAAACCTTTTACAAAAGCGCTGTGCTTCATTGCGACAGGCACTTTTTCTTTTCCGCTTTTAATTGATGGAACTTCTTCCGGTGATAAAACATGAATCGCAATTCTGCCGCCTGTTATCTGCGATAAATCTTTTGTCAGCGTTTGAACCATGTCTGCAGGCGTCCAGCCGGAAAAGTGATACAGGCTGTCTGTTGTTAAAAATCTTGCCTTGATTTCTTCCATAACAAGAGCTATGCGCCATGACGACACAAGGCTTTTTAAATCAGATGCGTATTTGCCGCGTATCTCCTCTTTTTCTGTTTTTATTTCCGCGATTTTTTTTTCCAGGGATTGATACTGGGCATTTAAATTGCCAATCATCTCCGAAGGAATTCCCATGTAATTATCCGGCACTTTAACAGGCTCATACGAAACTTTTTTAAGCTGCGAATCAAGGGCAAAGCGGCCTTTTTTTGAACATGCCGCAAGAAAACGGTTTTCATCAAGAGGAATTATTACCGCCCTGTTTCCCATATTTTCGCGTAACTCATTAAGTCCTCTTGGATCCAGCCTTCCGATCCTAAGCGTTAAATACGAAAGATGTTCAAAATCAGAAAACGGCACATTCATTTTCGCAAAAGCTTTTGTCTCGTTAATGGTTTCGCGTATATGCTGTTTTTCCAGAAATGTTTTACGTTCATTTTCTTTTAGCTTTTCAATTGCAGAACATAAAATTTCGCTTTGAGCTTCCGCGTCTTTGCCGGGACCGGAAATATTATCATCAATCGCTGCGTTTAATTCGATACCGGCGTATTTTCCCGCGTTATAAAGCCGTTCAATAATATTTCTGATACGCACAGCGTCCTGATTTTCCGGCATTTCTTCAGCTTCGCCGAACTGCATCACGGCTTTTTTTCCAAGGTATTCAAGCACAGAATCGATGTCGGTTTTGAGAACAGTAAGCTCCATAAATTTCATCTTGCGCGGACGCAGCATTAATCAACCTCCAGAAGTTTAAAAACTTTCGCGCTGTTAATGCCCAGAGAAATACCCTCTGCGATGCTTGTTAAAATATCTTCTTCAAATTGTTTTAGTTTGATAAAACAAAAAATCGCGCTTACAGACATCGGAAACGAATGAAAACTGCGGTACGCAAGCTGATATAAATATTTTGAAGACGCGTTTTGAAAATAACGCGGATCTGCCGTCCAGTGTTTTGAAGGATCATGTTGATTTAAAAATCTTTCCCATCTCCAGCCTTCCCAGTCCTGACGCAGATCTAGCTGAAAATCCAGAGAGGCTTTCGCGTCAGAAACAAGAGAGGCTCTTTTTTGATGAATGTTTCCAAGCAGTTTAAAATCCATTAAATACTTCTGCGTTTCTGCAGCGGTTTTTTGATAATAAGTTCTAAGACGCAATGCCCACAAACAATTTCTAAGCGATATTTCATCTGCAATAATGCGTGAGGCAGCTTCGCGTTCCTCACTGTCAAGCGCAGACAGGCTTTCAATCAGGCTTTGATAAAACCTGTAATCGAGTTTATAATCTACCGCGGTTAAATCCGCGCCTTTTTCTATCGACCTAATATCCCTGTGCAGCAAATCTTCATACTCGGTTTTTTTCAGCATCGCGGCGAGATTCGGATACGCGTTAAAACGAATTGTTTTAAATCTTCCGATATCGCTGACAGCGGGAAGATCATCTTTTCCGCAAGCGATATGCGCAAGGCAGTCTTTTAAATCGCTGTATTCAAAACCTTTTAACATACGCACTAAAATCCTCGGCGGCTCCGCGTATGAATTTACTATCGATAAAATCTGGCGTACAGCGCGTTGTATTATGCGTTTTTCAAGCGAAGGCAGCAATTCCCTTCCCGGCAGTTCGCAGTGGCTGTCAGGAAAAATCAGCCTGTCAAGATCGCTTAACGTGTGAATGCCCGATAAGGATGATATTCTTTTTCCCAAAAAAGACTTGCCGACAATCCAGCTTGCTTTTGCATAGGCATAACCGTTATCGTTCCACATAGTCTTTCTATCCTTCTTTAGAAACAGAACCATCAAGATAACGGTTATCAAGATAACTGTTATCTAGATAACGGTTAAACAAAAGCGAAAACTTTTTTTCATCGGCATTTAAATTTGATATTTCACTGAGGTAATCATCAAGGGCTTTTTTATATTTTTCATTTGTTTCTTCTTTTTTCTTTTTTAACAATTCTTCGCGTTGATGAATTTCCGCCTTAAAACGCTCTTCGTAAGTTACGCGGTTTTTTTCTTCGTTTTCGCGGATACGCCTGTCCGCTTCTTCCTGCGCGTCATTCACCATCGCGGCTGCAGAAGCTTCGACTTCAAGCAAATGATCAAGAGTGTTATTAGCCATTGGCGGAAAGCATTTCTTCGAATTTGCGTATAACTTTATATGCGCCCTGCGAATCCTTCTGCGCCTGAAGCTCCATCTGAAACTGCGGAATTTCTATAAGTTCCGCAAGATGTTTTAAAAGACGAAGATATTTTTCAGAATCTTCCAAAGGTGAAATAATCATAAAAAGAAGATAAACAGGCTCTCCGTCCAAAGCGTCGTAAGAAACTCCTTTATGCGAAATTCCAAGCGTGCCTCTAATGGTGCTGACTGCTTTTGTTTTACCGTGAGGAACAGCGATGCCTTTATGAATACCGGTTGACATCTTCGCTTCGCGCTGCGTTATCGCGTCGAGGATTTCATCATGCGCATTGGAATCATCAGCCTGACAATAATGAGCTACAAGTTCTTCAAAAGCTTCGTCTCTGTCTTCGGCTTCGATATCAACCTTGATAAATTCAGGCAGCAATACATCCTGTAAGATCATATAAAACCTCTTTGATTGTTAACAATCAAGTTACTGCGTTTGATCATCCTCATTATCATTCGAAACTAAATCGCCGGAAAAATCACTTTCTATTTCATCAAAATCAAAAATAAAATCATTTACAGAAGGCGGGGAAGGATTCAATTCTTCCTCAAGCCAGTTATATCCTGATTCATCCGCGGTAATTCTGCGCGCTTCTTCTTCAACGCCGGTTCCTGCCGGAGTTCGGCTGATAAAAGCAAGACTAAGGCTGATGATGAGAAAGAGCGATCCAAGCACTGTGGTTGCGCGGGTAAGGACATTGCCTGAGCGTGAACCAAAAGCGGTATTCGCGCCTCCTGCGAACATACCGCCGAGTCCTCCGCCTTCGTCATTCTGAATTAAAACCAATAATATAAGCAGCAATGCGTTAATTACGAAAAAAACCAGCAATACAATTCTCAAAACTTCCATTTATATAGCTCCGATTAAAGTTATATTTCAGCTTATCAAATACAAATTATTTATGCAAGCCGTCTGTATAAATCATGCTTCTTGGAGGGACAGATTGAGTAATCCAAACGCTTCCTCCGATAATGCTGCCGCTCCCGATTACTGTCTCTCCGCCCAAGATTGTCGCATTGGCATAAATTGTAACATTATCTTCGATAGTCGGATGGCGCTTTTTGCCGGATTCCGTTTTTCTTACAGAAAGCGCTCCAAGAGTAACGCCCTGGTAGATTTTTACATTTTTCCCGATTATCGTGGTTTCTCCGATTACTACGCCGGTTCCATGATCGATAAAAAAAGACTCGCCTATTACCGCGCCCGGATGAATGTCAATTCCGGTTCTCCTGTGAACAATCTCGCTTATCATGCGCGGAATTAAAGGCACCTGCCTAGACCAGAAAAAGTGAGCAATGCGCTGAACAGTTATTGCCTGAAATCCCGGATAGGAAAGTATTACTTCATCGGCGCTCATTGCCGCCGGATCTCCGCAGACAGCCGCGTCCAGGTCTTTGCATAAAATGATTCTGATATTAGGCAGTTCTTCAAAAAATTCATCAACAACAAGCGCGGCAGCAGCCCTGCAGCTTTTATTCCCGCAGCTTAAATCTCCCAGCCGCGCCGAAAAAGCAAGGCTCTTCTCTACTTCGCCGCAAAGAGCCGCAGAAAGTTTATAAATTTTTTCGCTTGTAATTTTTTGCAGGGAGTCTTTATCTGTGCATAAATTTTCCAGATAACCGGGAAACAGCAATTCTTCGAGCCCCCGGACAATCAATTCAATACTTTCCCTGCCCGGTAAATTATCATCCCCCGAATGATTCACCATTCCATGCGAAGCATAATTACTTAAAAGCGATTCAATACTTTTGTCTAAACGGTTCATAACAGTTCCTTTGTTTTATGGAAATGGAGACTTGAAATTAATATCGTTATACGATATTAAAGCGTGATGACAAGATGAACTTACCTCTTCCTCTGTCACTAGTCCCTTGCTTTATCAACAAGTCTTGACATGTCGCTTCCGCCCTTAAAGCGTAACACATTTACCATGAAAATATTCAGCTTGTTAACAATGTTCGGCGGCAGTAAGTTACCGTCCACTTCTACAGACAGTATAGGATAATTGCGCTCTCTTGCCCACGGCGTAAACAAACCTTCGATTACCCGTCCTATTAAACAGGCAAACGGACTTATGTTTACAATGCCTGAGTAGCCTTTATCCATTGCCGCAGCCGCAGAGCCGGAAGAGACGGCAATTTCTGAATTTAGTTCGAGGTTAACAAAGTGCTCCACAGTGTACTTCATTATCTCCCTCATGTCGTGAGGCGTTTCCGGAATTAATCCTGTCGGTTTTAAAATCGAAAGCGTTTTCTTTTCGATATGATGTTTCCACCATTCTTCAATCTGAAGTTTTTTCAAGTCTTTCGACGGTTTGGAAAAAAGCCTCTTTCCCGGTTTTTGTAATTTAATCAATTTTTTAAGCGCGTACTCGCGGACAAAATCCAGATAGTGAATCCATTCGCTTATTCCCGCGATTTTCACGACAATGCCGCGTTCGCTCATAAGTTCGATTAATTCGCCTACAGCAAAATCATCGCGGCGCACATATATCTCGCCTACTACAAGCACGCGCGGACATTCAGAAACTTTTCTTTTAAGCGGTATTTTTTTTACATCCGATGCGACATGCTTTAGCTCTTTCCACAATTCTTTCGGGTTGTATTCAACAGCGTGCATTACGCGCCGCCACGACTTTTCAAAATCTTTTTCCGCTTTTTTAGGATCAACTGCGGCTGCGAGCAGCGAGCACTGGATATCTTTTAAATAGTCAGATAACACGATGCCTTTCCACATATTTTTGGCGAAGGTCGGACCTAATTCCGTGTAGGAATTATCCGCCGAAAGAATAAAAACACAGACGTTTTCAAGACGTAAATCGCGGAATAAATTTTCGTAATAAACATAATACTGCCCCGTACGGCATGGACCTGTCGTAATCGGAACAAATAAGAGATAAAGTTCATCCTTGCGGTATTTGCCGCCGAAGAAAAATTCAAGAGCGCTTCCCAAAACCAGATGGCTTGGCACGCATTCTTTTCCTGACGCGTGAGCGCGCGCTATCTGAATTGTTTTGTTAGTCGCAACAGGCAGGGCTTCCGCGTTAATATTGAGGTTTCTGACAGCCGCTCCCATGTACTCGGTGGAAATATTTCCCATGTTGGAAAGAAGAACCTTTACTCTCTTGTTACACGCAACAGGAATTTTTTCGCCTGTTTTAATATTGTCAATCCGCAGATCAAAATCGCCTGTGTCCTTCCTCTCACTTACAAACCGAAGACCGTTATCGTAGCGTTCGGCTTCAAGATCATTTTTCTTTGAGCGGTATCCGTCGATAATGTCGAGGAACGCTTCAACGCGCGTATCAACTCCCGCGTCCGCCGAATGAGAATCGAGTTCCAATACAAGGAATGGTTTTTGCCCCATCATCCATTTAATGTAATGGAGAATGAAAGAATCGGGCGCGCACGAAAAATTGGAAATAAAAGTAAGATAGATATTGTCTTCCTGTTTAAGAAGTTTCGCCGCTTTCAAATCCTGCTGACCGTAAAACCAGTACATATTCGGAAAAATTTCCTTGTCGCGGAAAGGCAGAATATCAAACGGAATGATGGAATATCCGCGTGTTGTAAATTTGCGCGGAATGCCCATATTCGCTTCCGGCGTGAAAGCATTGTAAGGACGTCCTAACAACGCGATAACAGGACGATTTGCTTTTCGCGCGTCTTCCAGAGCCTCAAGTCCCATTTTTTCCGCAGCTATAAAATATTCTTTCTGTTTTGCCCACGCAACATCGAAGGCTGCTTTAGTTTCCGCTTCGCTTATATCTAAAAGTTTTGTCATTTCGCAGAAAAGTTCCAGCGCCTTGCCTTCGCCGAATTTAAAACTTACAACTAACGGCAGCCACTTCTTTTTGTCGATGTCGGGAAACGCCTTTTTCATATAATAAGGAAGCGCCTGTGTGATGGGACAAAAGTTTGCGTGAACCTTTTCTTCGTAACTTGGCATATCGCGGAAGTGAGGCATTAAAACATAATCCGCGCCCTTGTCCAGACAGTCCTGAATAGCGCCGTGCGCGATTTCCGCAGGAAAGCAATACTGAGCCTCAGCCCGTGCAACGCCTGCGTGCGCGACTTCGGTAGATAAAAATGTTTTAATTCCAAGCTCATGGAAGAACCAGCTGTAAAGCGGATAAAGCGTATGCACGGAAAAAGCGCGAGGAATGCCGATGGTGTAAGAGCGTTTTTTTGAAGAGTTGGGAGCGTTATTTAAAATAGCAGAGTTTGACTCGGAAGCAGTAGTGTTGTTCGAATCACTCTCCCTACTCCCTACAGGCGCTGCATATTCTTCAAACAGCATTTTCTGCCGTTTTTCCACATAGTCAAAAACCGGAATGTCTTTAACATGTTTTCGCATGTTTGTGTATTTATTGCATCTGCCGCCGAACATATATTTATGGCTGTTTACATTTAACACCTGTATCGGACAGAGGTTTTCGCAGGATTGACAGGCGAATACACGTTCGTAGCCGATTTCCGTGTTTATGATATCATCTATAACAATTTTTTGTTCAGCTAACAAACCTTCGTCTCTTTTTCGTTTTGCCAGTAACGCGACTCCGAAGCATCCCATTAATTCAGGAGAAGGAGGAACAAGTATTTCCTTATTGATCAGCATCGCAAACGCGAGAGGAACAGCAGGATTTTTCGCCACTCCGCCCTGCAGGAAAATCTTTCCGCCGATTGTGCGGTTGCCGACAACGCGGTTAAGGTAGTTTGACACTATCGAGCAGACAATTCCCGCCGTGATGTTTTCTTTTCCCGCGCCCTGCTGCAATGCGTTTCTGATGTCGCTGTTTATAAAAGCCGAACAATGCTCGCCGAATTTGCACGGTGCATTTGCGTCTAACGCGATTGGACCTATATCCTTCGCATTGTGAATCGATAAATCTCCCGCGGCGGATTCTTCCAGAAAGGAGCCTGTTCCTGCAGAGCAGGCTTCGTTCATCGCGTAATCAATCGGCACGCCGTTTTTAAGAAGAACGTACTTGGCATCCTGTCCGCCGATTTCAAAAATGGTTTCAACTTCTTTATCAAAGTAGGTTGTGCCAACAGAGTGCGCGATAATTTCATTATACACGCCGGGAGTTTCCAAAAATACGCCGAGAATCTCGCGGCTTGAACCTGTTGTTGAAACGAGCCTTATATCAATTTCTTTACTTCCTGTGTCGGCGACAACTTTTTCCTGAATGATCCGCAGACATTCTTTTAACGCCTTTACAGGATCGCCGTGGGTGCGTCCGTAGTGGCTTGCCGCAATCTCATCATTTTCGATATCTACAAGACACGCTTTAGTAGTGGTTGAGCCGCCGTCAACGCCCAGAATATAACTGCGTCCGGCGCGTACCTTACCTTCGCTTTTATCAAAAGTTTTTACTTTATCTTTCCAATCGCGTAACGCTCCCAATGAGCCGAAGCGCACTTCGTTCGCTCTCAGCAGTTTGTCCGCAGGAGGTAAAGCGGTTCCCGATTGTAAAGCCAGAACAGCAGCGCCGAGAGCTTCAAACACAGGAGCCGTTTGCGGAATAATAAATTCTATCTGAGGCGCTTTCTCGCGGATAAAACGGATTATATGGCGGTTTAAAGTGATGCCGCCTGTCAGTACCACTCTGCCGGATGTTACTTTGGCGCGTTTTAAAAAGTCGATAACTTTAACCGCCATTACATCAGAAAGAGAAAGAACAATATCATCCTTTGTCGCTTCGCGTTTATTTAAACGGTGAGTGCAGTCGCTTTTCATGAAAACAGAACAGCGCGTTGAAAGCGCGTGCACTTTCGCTGTGTCCGGCACTTTTTCTATGTCGGCGAGAGTCATGTCCATACGTGCAAGCTGCTGTTTTAAAAACTCACCCGTGCCGCTTGCGCACTTGTTGCCGGAAAAACTGTTGACGATCTTACCTTCCGCGTCCAGCGAATAAACGATGAGGTCTTCGCCGCCCATGCTTACAACAGCATCGGCTTTGATTCCCAAATTGCGCATGGCGGCTTCGACGCAAAGCGGCTCAAGAGTGCCGGAAATATCAAACATAAACCGGCCTTCGTTGCCTGTAACAAGCGCGGATATACCTTCTTTTATGCTGCCTTCGGTTAAAAGCTTATGAACTGCCGCGCTGAAATCTCCTTCATGAGGGGTTGAAGCTGTCCAAATAACTCTATTTTCTTCTAAAACGGCCATTTTTAGGCTTGTAGAGCCAATGTTAATACCTAGCGATTGCATTTCATCAGTTTATCTTGCCTGATTAGTTGATTCAAGTGGTAAGGATTTACTGTTTGTAGATTCTTTCGCATGATCCATGAGTATCAATATAAATTTAATATCCGCCGCCGATTTTAGCCGATAATTTAATATGAAGTTTTATAAAATAATCTTTTTGCCGTTAATTGTCTTTTTATTTTTTGCAGCCTGTAAAACACAGCCAGCTCCTGTGGTTATTGTCGCAGAACCAGAACCTTTGATTCTTCCCAAACCAGGACATACTGGGCTTGTTCAATCTGTGGCTTTCAGTCCTGACGGAAAGCAATTTCTTTCAGGTTCCAGCGACAGGCTCATTTTACTTTGGGACTCCGCTACAGGAGACTTAATCAGAACATTTTCCGGGCATACATCGCGCGTTAGTTCGGTAGCGTACAGCCCTGACGGAAAAAAAATAGTTTCCGGCTCATACGACAGAAATGTAAAAATCTGGGACACGGAAACAGGCAGTTTAATCAGAACAATGTCGGAACATGAAGGAATGATTACATCTGTTTCATTCAGTCCGGACGGCGATTATATACTCTCCGCCGCGTCGGATAACACTGTAAGACTTTGGGAAGCCGCCACAGGCAGACGGATCAGAATTTTCATTGGAAACCTGGGCATGGTAACATCTGCGGCGTTCAGTCCAGACGGAAGGCAGATTATTTTTATTGATCAATCTGACAACACAGGAAATTTATCCGCGGTTTTAAGGCTCTATGAAACCTCTACAGGCAGGGAGATCAAAACATCATCAAGATACAGGGAGACTCTTTATTCGATTAGTTTCAGTCCCGACGGAAGTTTAATTTTATTCGGATGCGGAGACGGCACTGTCAGGTTATACGAAATATCCACAGGCAGGGAAATACGAAGAATCTACGCGCATGCAGGATGGGTTAACTCAGTTTGCTTCAGCCCGGACGGCAGACAAATAATTTCAGGTTCCAGTGACAATACAGTTAAACTCTGGGAAACTGCGACAGGCAGGGAAACAAGAATTTTTTCTGGGCACAAAGAATGGGTTATAACAGTGGCGATGAGTCCGGACGGAAGACAGATACTGTCAGGCTCGCGCGATACAAGCATTAATCAATGGAATGTATCTTCCGGAAATATTATCAGGACAATAATAAAGGAAAATTGAGGCTGCTCTAAAAGTATTTGTTATAGAATTTTTAACATAACCGCCAATATATTGTTGATAACATTAATGCCATTTACGCTCAAATATAAACGATAAAATCAGGGGGATGTGAGTTACAGCTAACAGACCTAAACCGAGTAAGGTTTGCTGGGAAAACATCGCCCAGTAAGAAGCCGCAGACAGGACTGGCAGGATTAAAATACATAAAATTGATATTGATACAGTCCACCATGCAAATCTACTCTTCATCCAGCTGATAAAAAAAGAAATACCAACGGCAAGAGCTGTCCAGAGCAGAGGCACAATTACAAGTAAAATGGGATCTCTTCCCATACTCCAGCTTAATGCGCGTAACGCGCCGAAAGGAATCAGCCAGAGCAGCGCGAAATTCGCAAAATCTATTTCTAAAGAAAAGCCCCGGAAAAGCAGAATTAAAAAACTTATAAAGAGCGGAATGAGCACAATCAAGCTGATCAGATCGACAAAACCGAAAAGCCAGCGTGAAAATCCGAATCCTCCGGGGTCAACAAGATTCCCAAGAAAAAATTGAATTATTGCGGTTATGCTTCCAAGCAGCAACGCCCACACGCCGCCCGAGGAATTGCTGTTAAGGAGAGAACGGCGAAGAAAATAAAATACAGGCACCCACAACAAACAAAAAACTGACAAAAATCACTCCAAAAACATGTTATGAAAATTTTGCAATGGGAATAAATGTGTCTGTTTTTAACGATGCGCCGCCTACCAATGCGCCGTCGATGTTTTCCATTGCCATTAATTGGGCGGCGTTATCCGGTTTTACAGAGCCGCCGTATTGAATGATGATCTTTGATGCCGCGTCATCTCCGTATAACCGCGCGATTACTTTGCGCACAAATGCGTGGACTGCTTCGGCGTCCTGCGGCGTAGCTGTTTTTCCGGTGCCGATAGCCCAAACAGGTTCATAAGCGATTACTACATTGCCCAAGTCCGAAGCGCTGACTCCTTCAAGTCCTTTAACTGTCTGCCTTTCACAAACTTCTTCTACCTTACCTGCTTCCCTCTGTTCCAAAAGTTCGCCGATGCAGAGAATTACCTCAAACCCGTGTTTAAGAGCAAGTTTTACCTTTTTATTGATAAGCGCGTCGTCTTCCTTATAAATATGACGTCTCTCCGAATGCCCCAGAATAACGGTCTGTACGCCCAAATCCTTAAGCTGCAAAACAGAAACCTCTCCTGTGTGAGCCCCCTGTTCTTCCGGCGCGCAATTCTGCGCTCCAAGCCTGATATTTGACCCTTCGACCATGGCGGAAACAGTTTCGAGTAACGTAAAAGAAGGCGCGATAAGATATTTATGCGTCCCGTCTCTAAGTTTATTAACAAGTTCCTGCGCTAAATTGGCAGCCTCAGAACGCGTCATGTGCATCTTCCAGTTGCCTGCCATGTAGTAGTTTCTACTCATTTAAATTCTCCTTGTTTTTTTAACCTCTGCACACTTCAATACCAGGCAGTTTTTTGCCTTCGAGCAGTTCAAGCGACGCGCCTCCTCCTGTAGAAACATGGCTCATTTTTGACGCAAGACCGAATTTATTTACTGCCGCTACCGAATCGCCGCCGCCTACCACAGTGATGCAGCCTCTGCCTGTAGCTTCGGCGACAAGTTTTGCGACTTCTTCGGTGCCTTTTGCGAACGCGTCAAATTCAAAAACGCCGACAGGACCATTCCAGACAATTGTTTTCGCGTTTGCGAGAACTTCTTTATATTTAGCAAGAGTTTTAGCTCCTACATCCAAACCAAGCAGATTATCCGGCAAATCAAGACAGTCAACAGGAACAGGGATTGCGTTTGAGTCAAATGATGTCGCGCCGATATGATCGAGAGGAAGCACAATCTGCACATTGGCTTTTTCCGCCGCGACAAGAATTTTATTCGCAGTCTCAATTTGATCGTCTTCAACTAACGATTTGCCGATCTTGTAGCCTTGCGCTTTTAAGAATGTATAAGCCATGCCGCCGCCTATAACAAGGGCGCTTGAATTTTTAAGGAGACTTTCAAGAACTGCAATCTTCGATGAAACTTTCGCGCCGCCAATTACTGCAACCAACGGCTTTTTGGGAGAAGTAACAATCGGCTCAAGATAATCACATTCTTTTTCCATTAAAAAACCCGCGACAGAAACAGGCACAAACTTCGAAATCGAAGCTGTCGAAGCATGATCGCGGTGCGCGGTTCCGAACGCGTCGTTAACAAAAATTTCGCCGTAAGTCGCAAGTTCTTTTGCCAGCTTGTCCAAATCCGCAGCGTCTTTTGCCGTCTCTTCTTTATGGAAACGGGTATTTTCCAGCATGATAACGCTGCCGTCCGCCTGACTTTCGATAAAACCTTTTTTACCGTAGCAGCTATCCTCGCCCGCAAAAATTACCGACTTTCCAAGTTTAGTCTGCAAGTAAGCGGCGACAGGAGCCATCCTGTGTTTGCCTTTAATATAAGCCGCTTCGTCAAAAGATCTGCCGTCTTTTTCAGCTTTCTCCTTTGCTTTTTGTGCGTCCTTTGAAGGATCGCCAAGGTGAGACATCAGCGTGACCGATTTAGCACCCTGCTCCAGTATATATTGAATGGTAGGCAAAGCCGCCGTTATGCGGGTATCATCCTGCACTACTCCGTCCTTCATGGGAACATTGAAGTCTACGCGCATTATTATTCTTTTGCCTTTTAGGTCAACGGATTTGACTGTTTTAATCATGGATTTTTCTCCTTAATAAATAGGGAGTGGGGAGTTGAGAGCGGGGATCGTTGTTTGAAATCATTACTTGAAATCATCACGTTTAGATAACTAACAACTATCTCTACTCCCTACTCCCTACTCCCTTATAAAAACTGTTCTTATTTTTTATTACCGATGTACATCAATAAATCGACAATCTTGTTTGAATAACCCCATTCATTATCGTACCAGGAAACTACTTTGAAGAAGCGTTTTTCGCCCGGGAGGTTGTTTTGCAATGTTGCGAGGCTGTCATAGATCGATGTATTGGTGTTGTGAACGATGTCTGTGGAGACGATTTCATCACTTTGGAATTGCAGAATGCCTTTGAGATAACTGTCGGCAGCTTTTTTATATGCCGCGTTGATTTCTTCGATTGACGTGTCTTTTTCTGTGCGGAAAACAAGGTCGACTACCGAGCCTGTTGGTGTGGGAACGCGGAAACTCATACCGGTAAGTTTACCCTTGGTAACAGGGAGAACTTCGCCTACAGCTTTTGCCGCGCCTGTGGTCGAAGGAATTATATTGATAGCCGCAGCGCGTCCGCCTCTCCAGTCTTTCTTGGAAGGACCGTCTACTGTTTTTTGTGTCGCGGTATAGGAGTGGATTGTCGTCATAAGACCGGTTTCGACGCCGAAGCCTTCCTTAAGAAGAACGTGTACGATAGGAGCCAGACAATTTGTTGTACAGCTTGCGTTGGAAATAACATGATCTTCAGCCGGATTGTATTTTTCATGATTTACGCCCATTACAAAAGTAGGTATCTTCTTTGCTGAGCCTTTTGCCGGAGCCGAAATGATTACTTTCTTTGCGCCTGCTTCAATGTGTCCGAAAGCCTTGTCGTCGCAGAAAAGACCTGTACATTCAATGACATATTCTACGCCCAGTTTTGCCCAGGGAAGATTTTTAAGTTCTTTTTCCGCCATAACACACTGAATCTCATGACCGTTTACTATCAATATATCGTCTTCTGCTGCATTGTCGGATTTTTTTGTTTTTATATCAGCTTTCATCTGTCCCTGAGTTGAATCGTATTTAAGCTGATAGGCAAAATACTTTGCATCAGTAACGATATCAACTGCCGCAACTACATCAATTTTGTCTTTTCCGAGCAGGTTCTGACCAACCAGAGCCTGAAACACCAGGCGGCCAATGCGCCCGAAACCATTAATGGCAACTTTCATTAGAATCTCCTTTATTTGTTTATTTAGTCAGTAAAGAATAATAGGTATTTGAGATTTAGTCAATATTCCTTTTCTCTTCCTATTGATGTTGCTCTCCCATGCCCCGGGTAAACGGCAATATTTCCATCCATGGACAATAAACGCCCAAGGCTCTGAAAAAGCTGCTCCCCGTTTGAGTCGGGAAGGTCGGTGCGGCCGTAACCTCTCAAAAAGAGCGTATCTCCCGAAAAAAGGACACCGGCGCTCTTGTCCCAAAAACAAACGCTTCCCCGCGAGTGACCTGGAGTGTGCAGGACTGTAAAAGGACCTATCTCGCTTCCTTCCTCCAGAACGATATCTTCAGGCGGCGTTTCATGCCAGAGCGAATTTAAAAGAGAATCATCGCCCATGGCGGCTTTTAAACTCTGCTTTTGAATATTAAACGCGTCAAGACCAATGTACTTTGCATCCTCTCTATGAATGGCTATTTGTATCCCGTCTGCAAACGTTTTTTTTAACTGCGCCACTGCTCCGATATGGTCAAAATGTCCATGAGTGAGTAAAATGTATTTAGGGATAAGCGAGTTTTCTTTTAAGGCGGCAATGATTTTTTCCGCCTCATCGCCAGGATCGATGACTGCGGCATACTCTGCCTCACCGCTGTTAAACTTATATATCCAGCAGTTTGTAACGATTGGTCCTACAACAAGATGAATGATGTTTTCCGTCATGGAGGGATAATAACACGAGACTTTCTATTTTACTAGTAATTGCTCTGACAGTTATTTTCTGGTACGGTATTCTTCCGGTATTGGGCGGAATTTTCAACCGTTACAAATGGAGGCGTTTCAGAAACCGGTTTAATAATTTGCGTTCCTGCGATCCTCTGGATTACCGCAAGTACAGATTGTTAAACGAAAAGTGCGGAGTATCCCGGTTCAGCGGAGAAATTGAATCAATTACAGACGGACACACACTTTGGGTAAAAGGTGAAGATCTGACAATACCTGTTTCTTTGGATAAGACAAAATGTTTTTTACTGCCGCTGCATAAAGGAGACGGAATTCCCGATGAGCCGGAACAAATTCGCTGGAACCGCATTTCCACAATTACCGAAGGCGCAAAGGTTTTTATCGGCGGTCAGATGAAAATGCAGGACAACAGACTGAGTTTTATATCAACAAAAGAAGAACCGCTGATGATAATTTTTTACAGCTGCTCCGATGAGGAACTGGCAAGCGGCATTATACGCTCGGCAAGAACGCGCAATGACTACTGGAATACATTAACGCCGCCGTCATTGATAATAGGAGCTCTCATACTGATTTCGTTAGCTGCATTTTTTCTTAACAGACCGGCTTACCGCCTTACTGTTATTTGCTCATTTATCGCGGTCTTTGTGCCGCTCCTTCCCATATTGCCTCCTGGTTTTCTATTGACTCTGCTCTGCCGCCGTCTGACATGGAACGCGCGGATACTTCGCATTAATCATGAGCTTTCCGTTTATGATCTGCTGCCGGAATCCGCTTCGCAGAAAACAGGCAATAACGCTTTTTACGCGTATATGTGGGAAGGTTTTGCGTGGATATTAATGCTTACAGGTATATTGATAAACATTGCCTTTATAGTATTAATAATGAGTATATTTAAAATAATTTCCTTTTAAAGAATTTTCATTCTTCATTATCCGACGTTGATTTTGGTTTGGCGTAGTTTACTGTCAAGGTTCGCCCGCGGAATTTTACGCCTGTTAAAGCTGAAATTATTTCATCGGCTTTTGTGTCTCTTACCTGCACAAACGAATAATTATCGAGGATTCGGATATTGCCGATATCCTCCCTTGCCGTTGATGTTTTGGTCATGATTAGGGAAATAACCTCTCTTGGGAAAAGACGGCGGTTTTTTCCTATGCTGATAAAGAGCCTTTTTGATTCTTCTTCGCTTAAATTTATTTCCGCAGACGGTCTTTCCGCTGCGGCGTTTCTTTTTGTGTATGTACTTTGCGCATTGGGAGTTTCTCTCTGATCGTAATACATAAAAAGCCATGCCGCCGCCATTGATCTTTTAAAAAGCGGGATTTCTTTTCCATATAACTTATGATATTCATGCAGCAGAGATGAATCGCTGTCAAATGCTTTAATTTTTTCTAGAACTGCCTCAAGATTTCTCTTGGCTTTTTCCTTATCCATAATTAATAATATCAGTAAACATTGATTCCCGCAACAAAAAGAGCAAAATCAATACTCATGATAATTTTTCATTAGATTTGACAAATTTGGCTGTTTTTATACAGTACGGCGTTTATGTTATGGAATTTTCAATTTCCTTTAATTTTTCCATGGTCAATGTGCCTACTCTGATTTTATCCATAGCATACAGGCTGTACTGTTTATCGTAAAATGCGATATGACCGAAAACCCAATCTACAAGGGTGCGGACAAACTTATTAGGCACAAATTTTTTGCCTTCGTTGTAGTCATTTACCGTGTCTAAAATTTTTTTAATAAGGTTGTCATGCATTTTTCTGTGATTCTGGCAGTCAGGATAATCAATCGCGGTTAGAAATTTATTTTCAGCTTCAAAATGATAACGAACATATTCAACCATGCGCTTCATCGCGTCTTTAAAAGATGTTTGTAATTTATCATCCTTGGCAAGACAGGCTGCATACAATTCATTGGTAAGCCTGACAAGATTCCTGTGCTGGTTATCGATCAGTTCTATCCCTGTATAATATTTATTATCCCAACTAATAATTTCATTTGCCATACGAACCTCCAACGAGCATACCCCGCAGACAGGCTCGTAAAACTACCGGTACATTATAGCAATATTCTTAAAAAAATGCAAACGATGGACAGCCAGAGATTACTGCAAAAACCAATGTCTAGTAACAGCCTCAATTATCATCGAATTCCTTGGATTCCAAATAAGCCGCCATTTTGATATCATCAACTCTGATGTGGCTTATAAGCCAATCCCCGACAATTGTTGTAACAGTTGCAATCAAATCTTCGCTTGGACCTTCGCTGCGAAGCCTCTTTGTTAAATCTCCGACAGTCGCCTTGAAATCGTTGTGGCTGTTTTTATGCGATGCGTATCCCGGGTATTTATACTCTTCCATTAGTTCTTCTTCTGTCTGAAAATGCATAACTGTATAATCTGTAAGAAAATCCAGAGTTTTAAATACTTCATCAGAACCTTTGTCATGCTGAAACGCGTCAGCTATTTTATTTAATGCACTAAACAATTGCTTATGCTGCTCGTCAATTTTTTCATGTCCTGTCTCCAGGGCAGAACTCCATATATAGGCCATATAACCTCCTCATATATATAATTTCACTATATTGAATTGTAATGTAATGTCAACTGCCGCATTTCAGTTGAAAAATCTCCTTTAAATATGTAATATTTCAGCATGAACTCTATTGTACTTGCTAAAGCATACGACCCAAAATCCTTTGAGGATCGCATCTACTCAATGTGGAAGGATAACGGCTGTTTCGCGCCAGAAAGCGCGGAAAATAAAAATGAACAGCCGTTTGTTGTCGTAATTCCTCCGCCCAATGTTACAGGCGTACTGCATCTTGGGCACGGACTTAACAACAGCCTTCAGGACATAATTGTCCGTTTCCACAGAATGAGAGGAGCGCCGGCTCTTTGGGTGCCGGGAACGGATCACGCGGGGATTGCAACACAGAATGTTGTTGAACGCAAGCTGAAAGAGCAGGGAAAAAGCCGCCGCGATCTTGGACGGGAAAAATTCCTGGAAGAAACATGGAAAGTAAAAAAAGAGCATCACGGGATCATTACAAAGCAGCTTGAAAAAATAGGAGCCAGCGTTGACTGGAGCCGCGAACGTTTTACGATGGACGAAGGTCTCTCCCTCGCTGTGCGCGAAGTTTTTGTAACGCTATATGAGCGCGGTCTTTTATATAAAGGCAATTATCTTGTAAACTGGTGCGCCTCCTGCGGTACTGCTCTTGCAGATGACGAAGTTGAGCATGAAGATACCGCAGGGAAAATGTACCACATCAAATATTATTTCTCTGACGACAAGGATAACTATATCGAAATCGCGACGACGCGCCCCGAAACTTTGTTAGGTGATACCGCGGTCGCAGTGCATCCTGAAGACGAGCGCTACTGCGCCATGAAGGGCAAAAAACTGCGTCTTCCGCTGACAGACAGGGACATTCCCCTGATTTTTGACACCTATGTTGAACGCGCGTTCGGAACAGGAGCTTTAAAAGTAACTCCTGCCCACGATCCAAATGACTGGGAACTCGGCAAAAGGCATAATCTGGAAGTTATCAACATACTGAATCCGGACGGTACGTTAAACGAAAACGCGCCGGAAAAATACAGGGGGCTTTCTGTTAAAAAAGCGAGGGCGGCTGTAATAGAAGATTTATCCTCGGGCGGATGGTTTGTAAAAGAAGAGCCGGTAAAACACTCTGTGGGACATTGTTACCGCTGCCATACAATAATAGAGCCGTTTTTATCCGTGCAGTGGTTTGTAAGAATGAAGCCGTTAGCTGAAAAAGCCCTTGAATGCTGGAAAAATGGAGAAATCATTTTTCATCCCAAAAAATGGGAAAACACATACAGACACTGGATGGAAAACATCCGCGACTGGTGCGTCAGCCGCCAGCTCTGGTGGGGGCACCGCATCCCAGCGTGGACATGCGCAGACTGCGGCAAGCTGGCAGTTTCGCGTAACGATCTTGAAACCTGTCCTTCATGTAACAGCAAAAACATAAAACAAGACCCTGACGTGCTTGATACCTGGTTTTCCAGCTGGCTGTGGCCATTTAGCACTTTAGGCTGGATTAAAGACGGCAGCGCAGCACCGGATTTAAAACGCTACTATCCCACAACCGCGCTCATCACCGGTTACGACATCATCTTCTTCTGGGTTGCCAGAATGATCATGGCAGGTCTTGAGTTTACAGGTCTTGCGCCTTTCCGCGACATTTATATTCACGGGCTTGTTCGCGACAAACATGGGCGCAAGATGGCAAAGTCGCTGGGTAACGGAATTGATCCCCTTGAACTTGTAGACGAGTTCGGCGCGGACGCGATGAAGTTTACTCTGGCTTTTATGTGCGCGGCAGGTCAGGATGTTCTTATTGACAAAGAATCATTTAAAATGGGATCGAAGTTCGCCAATAAAGTGTGGAACGCAAGCCGGTATATTTTGATGAATCTTGACGGACGCAGTTTAGTAAAAAACCCCGGGCTGACCGCCGCGGATAAATGGATTTATTCGCGGCTGAACAGCGCGGCAAAGTCGATGCGCGAGGCGTTTTTTTCCTACCGGTTTAACGATGCCGCGCAGACTGCCTATGAATTTTTCTGGAATGATTTTTGCGACTGGTATGTTGAAGCGACAAAGTTATCAATAAAAAGCGGTGATAATGAGGAAGCGCCTGAAAAAGACCGCGCAACTACGGTTTTACTTGATGTGCTTGAAAATTCTTTGCGCCTGCTCCATCCCCTTTTACCGTTTGTTACAGAAGAGATTTACCAGAAACTTCCCGGGAATGATGAATGCAGGAAAAAGAGATTTTTAATCTGCCAGCTTTATCCTGAGTATAACGAGGAGCGTTATTCGCAAGAAGAGGAGAAGAATTTTTCGGCTCTTCAAACGCTTGTCGGCATGATTAGGACTTTAAGAACTGAATGCGGAATAACGCCCGAGAAAAAACTGCGTGCGCTGGTCCGCGCCTGCGATGATGCGAAAAAACCATTTGATGAAAACGCGGAGCTTATAAAACTTCTTGCGGGAATAGGCGAATTATCAATTGAAGAAACCTCCGCAAAAAAGGGAAAACCTTCCGGCTCTATCGGAATGGCGGCGTCCGGTTTTGAAATTTTCGTCTTTATCGCGGAAGCTGTTGATACTGCGGCACTGAAGAAAAAGTTCGAAGGCGATCTTGAGAAGGATCGGAAATATATCGGTTCGTTACGCGCTAAACTTGCGAATGAACAATTTGTTACAAACGCGCCTGGTGAACTTGTCGCGGAACAAAAAAGCAAACTGGAAGAAACAATTTCGCGAACTGAAAAATTTGAAAGTTATTTGAGGGATTTGTAATGAATGCCGAACAAACCAATCAATTGAGCGGAACCCGTCTGGCTCCGTATATTCAGGTTGCCACATGTTTAATCGGCAAGTCGCGCGAAGGAGGCGGAAACATGTTCCGCCATCAGCTTGATACAATGTCAATCCTTATCGATTATAAATATATCGATACTGTACTGCTTAAAGCGTCTCTTGTTCATGACGTTCTTGAAGACATTCCCGGTTTTAATCACAATATTTTGCTTTCGATTGATTTTGAAAGCCCTGATGTTTATAAACTTGTCCTGGAAGTTACGCGGCGCAGCGGAGAAAGCAAACCTGAATTTTTAATGCGAATCAGGGAGACAGGATCTTCTTCGGCAAAAATTTTAAAGGTTGCGGATCGCATCTCCAACATGATTTCGCTTGGTTTTGTAAACAACCTTGAATTTGTCGAACGGTACATAAACGAAACGGAAAAATACCTTCTGCCGCTTGCCGCCGAAACAGATAAAAACATGCTGACAGAATTAACAGACCTTGTAGCCTCCAGGCGGAAATATCTGATGGATTTCCGCAATTTAGAAAATTTCATAATAAAAAACACCACGGAGGTTTAACCACGCTTTTGCTGCAAAACATAAACTCTCCCGCTGATTTAAAAAAGCTGACTTTACGCGAACTTAATCGCCTCGCGCAGGAAATACGCGATAAAATAGTATCGGCTGTTTCGGCTAACGGCGGACATTTAGCTTCCAATCTGGGAGCGGTAGAACTTAGCATCGCTCTGCACAGGGTTTTTAATTCGCCTGAAGATAAAATAATATGGGACGTAGGACATCAGTGTTATGCGCATAAAATCCTTACAGGGCGCCTTGCCTCCTTTTCATCTCTTCGCAGGCAAAACGGGCTTGCGGGTTTTCCCAAAAACAGCGAAAGCCCCCACGACGCTTTTAATACAGGACACGCGTCAACATCAATTTCCGCAGCTCTCGGAATTCTTGCAGCTAACAGAATGCAGAACGGAAAGGATCATGTTATCGCCGTAATCGGAGACGGCGCTCTTACAGGCGGAATGGCTTATGAGGCGCTGTCGCACGCCGGGCATCTTAAGCTGCCGTTAATTGTGATCCTGAATGACAATAAAATGTCCATAAGCCGGAATGTGGGCGGATTATCAAAATATTTAAGCCGCCTTTCCATGAAAGCAAAATATCAGACTTTCCGCCGCCATTTTGACTCAATGGCAAAAAAAATTCCGTTTATAGGCGAGGCGTTTTTTAATATGGTTGTCAGGTTAAAAAGGGCTGTTAAAGCGGTATTTTATATTGATAATTTCTTTGTCGATCTTGGCTTTGAATATGTCGGACCGATCAGCGGACACAACATTCACGCTTTAAAGAGCGTCTTTGAAGATGTGCGGAATCTGAACAGACCTGTCGTTATTCATGTTGTTACGCGCAAAGGCAAGGGATACGGATACGCAGAAGATGATCCTGATAATTATCACGGAGTATCATCTTTTTCAATTGACGGCGGCATCAATCAAAACGAAAATCCGCAAGACACAAAAAAGAGAAAAACATTTACCGAAAGTTTTTCGGCTCATCTTTTGGAACTGGCGGAAAAAGACAAAAAAATTACCGCGGTAACCGCCGCTATGAAAACAGGCACCGGACTTTCGCCCTTTGCGCAAAAATTTCCGGATCGATTTTTTGACGCCGGCATCGCGGAAGAGCACGCTGTTACCTTCGCAGCAGGGCTTGCCTCTCAAGGGTTAAAACCTGTGGTTGCAATTTATTCTACTTTTTTACAGCGCACAGCCGATCAGGTAATTCACGACGCAGCGCTTCAGAAGCTGCCTGTAATTTTCGCGATTGACAGAGCAGGTCTTGTAGGCGCAGACGGAGAAACTCATCAGGGATTATTTGACATATCGCTTTTTAGAAGCACGCCCAACATGACTATCCTCTCTCCGGCAAGCGATAATGAAATGAAGCTGATGCTGGAGTATTCACTTGGAGGCAGGAAGAACAGGACAGGTCCTGTAATAATCAGATATTCCAAAGATGTTTGTCCGACGGAGACTGACGCTTTTTCCCTGCCGATAGAAGCCGGACGAGGAGTTTGGGTTTCTAAATCTGATAACAGCGGCGTATGTCTAGTCTTTACAGGAAGCGTTTATGGAGAAGCGCAGAAAGCGGCTTCTGTTTTAAAAGAAAAAGGAATTAAAACAGATTTATATAATCTGCGCTTTTTAAAACCTGCCGACGAAGAATATCTTATCAATTTAATGAATAATTATAAACTTACTGTTTTTATCGAGGAAGGCATGAAACAGGGCGGCTTTGCCGAATACGCCGCCGCGCTAGCCCATCAAAATAATTGCAAATCAAAAATAATCACGCTTGCCGTAGAAGGCGGTTTTTTAGAAGAAGATAAAGCGCTGGGCACAAGAGAAGAATTGTTAGCTGTTAACGGATTAGACGGTGAAGGAATCGCACGGAAGGTTGCTTACTGCGTAAACGGCTTATAAATAATAGCCGGAACTCTTGGGCGGCTGCGCAAGAGTTTAAAGATAGAGATTTAATTACACATTTCAAATTCGCCAGCCTTGAGGTTTGTACCTCTCCCATGTTATAGTAAGTTAATGGCTTGGTTTCAATGGCTTCATTCAATCTATGAACATATCCGCCCGATTATCGACGTAGCTCTGCTTGCGTTCATCATTTATAAAGGTTATGAGCTCCTGGAAAAAACGCAGGCTCTTCCGCTGGTTAAGGGAGCAGCCTTTCTTGCTCTGGTTTACGGAATCGCATGGCTTTTTAATCTTACTACCCTGCAATGGGTTCTTACAATGATTGCTCCCGGTCTTTTTATAGCGATTGCAATTGTTTTTCAGCCGGAACTGCGTAAAATTTTCATGCGGCTCGGGCAGACTGATTTTTTCCGCCCGAACGCAGCCGCCTACACAGGCAAACTTGACGCCGTTGTTACAGCCGCCGAACTCCTATCACAGCGAAGGCGCGGAATGTTGATTGTTTTTCCCAGAAAAATAAATTTAAAGCATATTATCGATACCGGCACAAAGATCAATTCGGAAATTTCTTCGAGTTTGATCATCGCGATTTTTGAATTTGACGGACAGCTTCACGACGGAGCGATGGTTATCCAGCACGGAAAAATTACAGCCGCAAGCTGTTTTCTGCCGCTTTCTGAAAGGCAGGACATACGAAAAAATTTCGGCACACGGCACAGAGCGAGCCTGGGCATGGCGGAGCAATCCGACGCGGTTGTGCTGATTGTATCCGAAGAAACAGGAGCAGTCTCTCTCGCTTACGACGCGAAACTTTATTACGATTTATCAATTTCGGAAGTTACGCGCAAATTAATGGAACTATTAGACAGGGGAAGCAGAAAAGAAGCCTCTCGGACAGCGGATCAAAAAGATTCATCCTCCGATGTGGAGGTTCTTGTTGAATAAGGCAAAACTCCTGGAAAAAATTATTGAAAAATGGCCGGTTAAGGTTTTATCTGTCGCCGCTGCCCTTATCATCTTTGTTTTTTACAGGATGAATAATTTGGAATCAAGATTTTTCACAACGCCCCTAATTATCATTTCCAGCGAAACACTAATTCCGGCAAGTTCATTCGCAAGCGCTGTGAGGATTTCATTAAGGGGAGAAGCTGACGGAATACAGCCGATTCTTGAAGAAGATATCGAGGCTTATATCGATCTGTCTAAATATATAAACGAAGGAACATACAGGGTGCCTGTTCAAATCAGAAAAAAAGGAAGCTCTCTTGGAGTTGAACCTCTGGAAATATCCGTCCTTCCCATAGAAATTCCATTAACGCTTGAACAGAGAGTGATAAAGGATGTTTCGGTCTTTCCATTGCTGCACGGTACGGTCGCGCACGGGTTTGAACTAACGTACCAGTCATTGATTCCCGGAAGCGTTGTCGCAGAAGGGCCGCGCAGTTCTTTTGACAATCATTTTGAATTTAATACAGAGATAATTAATCTGGACAGGCGCTATGATGATTTTTCCATTATGGTTAACATCGCAAATGAGAATCCGCTGATTTCTATTCACGGAAACAAAATGCTTGAATTCCGCGGATTTATAAGACGGATTGCGCGCGAAGAAAGCGAAGAAGAAGTGTATGAAATTCATTTTGACGATAATGATATTCCCCCGAATTTTGAAGATATTGAATTTGAGGATAACGAATAATGATCGCCGGAATAGGAGTTGATATTGTTCAGGTGAACCGCATGGAAGCATGGCTGGCCAATAAAAATTTAATGGAAAAATATTTTCATACAGATGAAATCGCCTATGCGTTATCAAGAGGTAAAAGCGCGGCTCAAAGCATTGCGGCAAGATTTGCGGCAAAAGAAGCATTCACAAAAGCCCTTGGAACAGGATTCGCAAATATAGCTTTAAAAGATATTATGGTTTTAAACAACGAAAACGGCAGACCGGAAATAAAATTATCAGCATCCGCGCAAAAAGCGTTTTATAAATCCGGCGCGAGTAAAATACATGTTTCACTTTCGCATGAAAAAGAAAACGCAATTGCAATGGTAATTCTTGAGGGAGCATAAAATGACTAAAAAGAAAGTTGACGAAGATAAAGAACTAAAAATAACTTTTCAGTCAAAAAAAGTTTATACATGCCCTGTGTGCGACGCCAGTTTTAACAAGGAAGAACTGCTTTCGGGAGGAGGCAGATTGATAGCCGGAAAACTAACAGAAGAGCTTCACCGCCTGTATGATCCGTCAGCAAAATACGGAGAAGTTCATCCGCTTGTATATATTGCGATTGTCTGCCCTGAATGCTGGTTTGCTTCAATGGAAAGCGACTTTTCTCTGCTGCCTGTGTCAAACAAAGAATTGGTAAGAAATGATACCGATGATCGAAAGAAAGAAACCACTTTGGTTTTTCCGAATATTAATTTTCACGAAAGCCGCACATTGATGGAAGGCGCCGCGTCTCAATTTCTAACATTACGCTGCTACGATTTCTACGCAAAACCAGCTTCGCCTACAATAAAACAGGGTCTTGCAGCAATAAGATGCGCATGGCTTATTGACGAGCTACACAAAAAATTTCCGCAGCAGCATTATGACTGGCTTGGAAATCTTTTCCGCAAAAAAGCCAATTATCTTTACAATGAAGCACTTGCCCGCGAACAAACAGGCAAGGAAAAACTTTCCGGCATAAAAGCTTTCGGTCCTGATACAGACAAAAATTATTCGTACGAAGGAATGTTATACATGTGCGCGTACCTTCGCTATAAATTCGGCATAGCCAACAATCCTGAAGAACGAAAAACATCGCTGGAAGAAGCGCGCCGCACAATCGCAAAACTTTTCGGCATGGGCAAATCCTCCAAAGACAAGCCAGGAGCGTTTTTGGAAATCGCGAGAAAACTTTACGATACGATTAACAAAGAAATTACCGAAGGCGGCGGACAGTGAGAAGTCTGGAGCGCGGAGTTATTGGTTAGGAATTTGGAATTAATTCCGCGGATAATTAAAAGATTTTTAAAGAAGAAATATTTTAATGAATAGAAATATTAAACTGACACTTTCTTACGATGGTACAGAATTTCACGGCTGGCAGAGGCAGGAGAACGACCGCACTGTTCAGGGCGAAATTGAGACTGCTCTTGAAAAGATGCACGGGGCTCCTGTTGCGCTGAACGGCTCGGGAAGAACCGATTCCGGCGTTCACGCCATTGGTCAGACTGCCAATTTTTTCACCGGCATCGACAGCATTCCTCCCGAAAAATTTACTTTGGCTCTTAACTCGCTCCTTCCTCACGATGTCCGCGTATTAGAATCATGCGAAGTTGACAGCGGCTTCCACGCACGTTTCAGCGCAAAGGCGCGGACTTATCGTTATCAATTTATAACCCGCTCTCTCCTTCCTCACGAAAGCCGTTATCATTTACGGCTAAACCGCTTTCCGCGCATCGATCTTCTTAACGCATACGGACGGCTCCTCCTCGGCGAAACAGACTGCACAATTTTTGCGGGCGCGGGCGACAGCGCGGTAATAGCAGGCGGTTCCAAAAACCGCTATATCTACAGATCGTGCTTTTATATAGAAAAAGACAAGCTAATTTTTGAAATCTGCGCCAATGCCTTCCTTCGAAACATGGTGCGCTCAGTAGCCGGAACCTTCCTGCACTACGAAGAAACCGGAACGCCGCCGGAAAAACTGCGCGAAATAATCGCCGCAGGCAGCCGCTCTCTTGCAGGTCCCACCCTGCCGCCTCAAGGTCTCTTCCTCTGGAAAGTAGAATTTTAAAAACGACAGCTCCGTGTCTCTGCGGGAAATTTAGCGAAATAAACTATTGACATTATTATTAAAAAACCTCATTGTACCATTAAGTCAATATACAGGGAGGCTGGAAGTAACACATTGAACCTCACCCTACTGAAACGAAGTGTACAGCCAAAGGTTGTCAGGAGGTTCCCCTCATGATTGGAAGCAATGTTGTAATCGGGGGGATTTGCAAATCTTTCGGTGATTTTGAAGTGCTCAAAAATGTGAGCATGGAAATTAAAAAGGGAGAGTTTTTTTCCCTCTTGGGTCCGTCAGGATGCGGCAAGACTACGCTGCTTCGCATCATTGCCGGTTTTGAAGCTCCTGATACCGGAACTCTAACCCTTGACGGAGACAATGTGCTCACATTGCCTCCAAACAAACGTCCGACTAATACGGTTTTTCAGAATTACGCCCTTTTCCCGCATCTGTCGGTATTTGAGAATGTCGCTTTTTCTCCCAGATTAAAAGGCTCTTCCGCCGCGCAGATTAAAAGCAAAGTACAGCAATATCTGGAACTTGTGCACCTTGAAGGTCATGCCGGTAAAAAACCGAGCCAGCTTTCAGGCGGCATGAAACAGCGTGTCGCGATTGCCCGCGCTCTTATCAACGAGCCGCGCGTTTTGTTACTCGACGAGCCGCTTTCCGCGCTTGACGCCAAACTGCGCCAGCACATGTTAATCGAACTTGACAGAATCCACGATGAAATCGGAATCACATTTATTTATGTTACACACGATCAGCAGGAAGCGCTTTCTGTATCCGACAGAATCGCGATTATGAATCAAGGTGAAGTTTTACAGATCGACACTCCGCATGAAATCTACGAAAGCCCGGCTACCAATTTTGTCGCTAAATTTATAGGAGAGACAAATCTTTTCGACGGCATTATTAAAACCGTAGAAAAAGTAAAATTGCAGGATTTTGACAATGTAACAGAATACATGGCGGAAGTTGAAATCCCTGAGCTTGGAATAATTAAGGTAACCGATATTGATGAAATTCATCCCGGACAAAAGGTGAGTTTTACCGTAAGACCGGAAAAAATCGTCATCACTAAAGAAAAACCATCCATAAAACGCGACGACATCAATCTTATTCAGGGAATTGTTGACGAGCCGATATATTCAGGCTTCCAGACAAAGTTTTATGTTCAGACCGATAAAACAATTATCCGCGTAATTAAACAGCACGCGAATTATTCCGATGAAGGACCTGATATCCGCTGGAAGGATTCTGTTTATCTTTCATGGAGTGCCGTTGACGGCTACATAGTCGAGGTAAAAAGTTGAACCTAAACCATGCCGCCGGGAAAGGAGTGAAAGCTCCAAAAACGCAAACCGCTCAGTTTCGCAAAAACCTGGGTACGCTCTACTCTTCTCCCATGGCGGCATGGTTCACAGTTTTTTTTCTGGCTCCAATCGCCATTGTCATTGTTTTCAGTTTTTTAAAAAAAGACCTGCACGGCGGCGTAATAAGGGAGTTCTCGCTTGACGCGTACCGCTATCTCGCAGACCCTGTATTCTTGCGCATAACGCTCCGCACTTTAATAACTTCCTTTGTAGCGACAATAATTACAATTTTAATCGCTCTTCCGTGCGGTTACGCGATGGCAAGAAGCAAGTATCAGACTTTGCTTTTACTTCTTATCATCATTCCATTCTGGACAAATTTTTTAATCAGGGTTTTCGCGTGGATTAATATTTTAGGCAACAACGGTTTTTTAAATCAGCTTTTTTTAAATCTGGGACTTATAAACGATTACATACCATTCATGTACAATCAAAAAGCCGTTATTCTTGTTTTGGTTTACATGTACCTGCCGTACGCGATACTGCCTTTGTATTCCACAATCGATAAATTTGATTTTTCGCTTTTGGAAGCGTCGCGCGATCTTGGAGCGAATAAATTAACGTCCATGGTAAAAATTCTCCTTCCAAATATCCGCGGCGGAATATTTACTGCAGTGTTATTCACATTCATTCCTATTTTCGGCGCTTACGCCGTTCCTCTCCTTGTCGGCGGCATGGATTCCTATATGCTTGGAAACATAATCGCCGACCAGCTTTTAAAGTCGCGTAACTGGCCTCGCGCCGCCGCGATTTCAATGGTGCTTACGCTTATAACTACAATCGGCGTTCTTTTGATGATGTATATGCAGAAAAAAGACGCGACCAAAACAAAAGAGGCAAAAGCGCGCAAAACAGAAGAGGGAATATAATGGCGCAGAATTTCGTAACAAAAATTATTACATCCCTAAGACCTTCTAAAAATCAGGGCGAAGCGGCAAGACACGCAAGACGCGCGTACAAACCGCATCTTTCGCTGTCGCAGACGATTCTTGTCTGCACTCTTGTTTTTCTTTTCATGCCGCTTGTCGTTCTTGTCGTTTATTCATTTAACGGCTCTACAAGCATGAACTGGACAGGTTTTTCCCTTAGATGGTACGAACGTTTATTGACAGAACGCGGATTGTGGACAGCCGTAAGAAACAGCCTTGTTATCGCAGTTACCTCCGCGGCTACTGCGACAGTAATCGGAACAATCGGAGCCATAGGTGTAAGCTGGTACAAGTTTAAAATGAGAAGTTATGTGCAGACAATTTCCTTCCTGCCCATGATACTGCCGGAGATCATTATCGGTGTTTCCCTTGCGCTGTTTTTCGCAGGCATTGGAATACAGCTGGGTCTTTTTACAATTTATGTCGCGCATACTACATTTAACGTTCCTTTTGTTTTTTTAATGGTAATGGCGCGTCTTGAAGAATTTGATTTTTCAATAATCGAAGCGGCTGCCGACCTAGGCGCGACAGAAAGGGAAATTTTAACCAAGGTAACTCTTCCCATTTGCATGCCGGGCATAATTTCAGGTCTTCTTACAGCAATTACATTATCCTTGGAAGATTTTGTCATTACATTTTTCGTGTCAGGTCCTGGATCTTCCACTCTTCCCGTCTTTATTTACTCCGCCATTACGCGCAAGGGAGGCATAACGCCGCTTATCAGCGCTCTTTCGGTCGTAATGATTTTAGGAACTGTCGTCCTTTGCGTATTGCTGCGAAGGTTCCTGAAATACATCGCCGCAAAATGAGGTATTTATGATTAACATAAATAAATTTAATTTTTACAAGGAGGAAGAGATGGACGAAATACCCATGTCCGGCACAGCTTCGAAAAAAACGCAAGCAAAGCTGTGTGTAAAACAGTATTCAAAGAGGCTTGCATTAATAATAACGGCGGCAGTCCTGCTGATAACGGCAGGCTGCGACAAAAGAGAGCGGCTTTACATTTATAACTGGACATACTACACGCCCGATTCCGTTATTGAAAAATTTGAGAGCGAGTATAATGTCAGGGTTATATACGACGAGTTTCCTTCCAACGAAGACATGTACGCGAAACTTAAATCGGGAGGAACAGGATATGATATTGTCTTCCCTTCGGCGGATTATGTATCAATCATGATCAAGGAAAAAATGCTGGAGAAAATAGACAAATCCCTGGTGCCTAATCTTGTAAATGTAGACCCTGTTGTCCTTAAATTTACAGATTACGATTCAAACATGGATTACTCTGTTCCCTATTACTTTGGAGCGGCAGGCATTATCGTAAACACATCAAGAGTTTCCAATTATGAAAAGAGCTGGTCAATTTTCGCGCGCGAAGACCTCCGCGGCCGCATGACAATGTTAGACGACATGCGCGAAGTAATGGGAGACGCTCTTGTTTATCTGGGCTATTCTGTTAACACTACAAATCCCGCGCAGATAACAGAAGCCAGAAACCTTATCAACAACCGCTGGAAACCGAACCTTGTAAAGTTTGACGCTGAATCTTTCGGCAAAGGTTTTGCCGCGGGAGATTTCTGGGTGGTGCAGGGTTATCCAGAAGTAGTATTTGAGGAAATTGCCGAAAACCCGATGATGATGGCAAACACCGTTTTTTTCATTCCTGATGAAGGCGGACCTGCTTACATCGACAGCATGGTAATTTTAAAAGACGCAAGGAATATCGCTCTTGCGCATAAATTTATTAATTTTATTCACGATCCTAAAATCTATGCCGAGTTTGCGGACGCGTTCGGCTTTCCCGCTACAGCTAACCTACCTGCACGTCAGTACACAAAAGGCTATATGGGCGAAGGCAGATCATGGTACACTTCGCAGGATTTGGAAAAAGTTGAATTAAAAAGAGATATAGGTCAGGCGCTTGACCTGTATAATGACGCATGGTTTAACTCCATCAGGGTCGGCGGCGAATAAATTTCAGCTAACACGGAGTAATCATAAATATTTATCGGACGGCTTCTTTTAACCGAAGGAAGCCGTCAACAGGAGGATTGTGATGAGAAAAAAAAACATCATCTATCTTGTCGTTTTGGCGGCGTTTTTAATGTCCGCCATTTCCTGTGATTCAAGAGAAAAGCTTTATATTTACAACTGGACGTATTATACGCCCGATTCTGTAATCGAAAAGTTCGAAAAGGAATTTAATGTAAGAATAGTTTACGACGAATTTGCATCTAACGAAGAAATGTTCGCCAAGCTAAGGTCTACCCGAAGCAGCCGCGGCAGTTATGACGTTGTTTTTCCGTCAGGATATTATATTCCCATCATGATCCGCGAAGGAATGCTGGAAAAACTTGATAAATCTAAAATTGAAAATCTTAAAAATATCGATCCTGAGGTTCTGACAAAAGCTGTTTATGATCCTTTAATGGATTATTCTGTTCCCTATTTTTACGGAGCGGCGGCAATTATAGTTAATAAGGCAAGAGTCCCCTATTACGAAGAAAGCTGGTCAATTTTCGCGCGCGAAGACCTTCGCGGCCGCATGACAATGCTTGACGACCTGCGGGAAGTTATGGGAGACGCGCTTGTTTTCCTTGGTTATTCAGTAAATACAGTAAATCCAGGTCATATAGCGGAAGCGAGAGATCATGTTAATAATATTTGGAAACCCAATTTAGTAAAATTTGACGCCGAAACTTTCGGCAAGGGATACGCCAATGAAGATTTCTGGGTTGTCCATGGATATCCTGAAGTAGTTTATGAAGAAATTTTAGATAATGAGCAATTAATGGCAAACACCGTCATCTTTATTCCAAATGAAGGCGGACCATCATATATCGATACAATGGTCATTTTAAAAAACGCCAGAAACATTGATCTGGCTTACAAATTTATTAATTTCATTCACAGACCGGATATTTTCGCGGAATTTACCGATGAATTCGGTCTCCCTGCGACTGTAAATATCCCAGCGCGCAGACTAAAAGAAGGAGTTTCTCTTTATTCTGAGGATGAACTGGAGAAAACCGAGCTGACTCTGGATATCGGCGATTCGCTGGAACTCTACAATGACGCCTGGTTTAATGTGATACGGGCAGGAAATTAGGGGTTTACACTTTTTAGCTTTTTTGATACAAATAAAAGAGAAATACAGACCTTACTCAAGGAAGGATAATATGTCACGAAGTTGTGATATTTGCGGAAAACATACAATTACCGGCAATAAAGTCAGCCATGCCAAAAACCGTACCAGAAGAACATGGAAGCCAAATTTAGTTAATGTAAAAACAGAAGCCTCCGGTACTACAATGAAGCTTAAAATTTGCGCACGCTGTCTTAAAAGCGACTATATAACCAAAAAAGTCTAACTGTCCCATGACAGACCCGGGACTATTTCAGGCGCTGGATTATATTCTCAACCGCAGCAACGAAGCTTCTATCGAAGCGCTAACCGAAGCTGTCGTAAGACGGCGGCGCGATTTAACGGTTTTCAACGCAGTCGGCAATATGCCTGATCCTCAAAAAATGGCAGGCGATATTACCAATCGAATTAATGCAGGAATCAGCGGCGGCATTAATGCCATGAGAGAATCAGTCCAGGAAATGATTGTCCATTTGTTAAAAGAACACGCTCCTGAACTTAACAGCAAACAAATTAAAGAGTTATGCGAAGCATGGCTTCCGTCAGCCGCCGGCAGTAAAAACGAAGACTCTTCCCTGCCGCCGGATGTGGTTTTGTCGATGATAGAGCAGTTCATTTCCTTTTCGCAGGGTGAAATGAGCGAGTCTGTTGATAAAAACCTTCGCGAAGAAATGGGCGCATGGCCTCAGCGCTACTGGAACTCCTTCTCTCCTGTCGTCCGCCGGATAATCACAGATTACCTGAAAGATAAAATCCCCCAAAAAGATTTTAAAATGAAAATAAAAATCGCGCTTGGAATTTAAAACAAAAAATTATAAACATAAAACGCGGACTTCAATCCTTGTCTTTTAAAAGTTAATATTTAAATTCCGAATCGCCTATAAACTCCCGCAGGATGCTTGTTCCCGGCACATGCTGCGGAGGAATGGGCGCGAAGTTTTCCAGGAACGACAACAGCCTTACAGCTTCGGCGTATTCTTTAACGCAGGGTTTAACAGCCCGTAATAAAGGATCGGCGTAGTATTTAAGCACCGAAAGTTCATAATCAAGCGCCGAGTTAAACGCCGCGTCTGCGGTGTTTTGAAACGGGAAGATATGTTTGCGTTCTCCCGCCTGAACGTTAGGCCACATTTTTAAAGTGCCTGCGGCATCCATTCCCCTGAACTGCGAATCGCGCACCATCCGCCGAAGGAGCCTGTTGTCGCTTGTCGGAATGCGGTTATGATCATCCAAATTAAGCTGAGTAAGCGCGGAGACATAAATTTTAAATTTTGTCGCGCGGTCGATTGTGTGAGTCAGCGCGTCGTTAAGCCCGTGAATGCCTTCTACTATTAATATGCTGTTTTGATCAAGTTTGATTTTTCTTCCGCCTTTTTCGTACCGGCTTCCGGTTTTAAAATCATAAACAGGAAGCGTAATTTCTTCACCGCGGTATAAAGCTTGCAATTGCTCGTTTAAAACCGGAACATCAAGGGCTTCCATGCACTCGTAATCGGGCTCTCCTTTTTCATTCTTTGGCGTACCTGCTGTTCCCCTGTAATAATCATCAAGGCTTATCGCGATTGGCTTAACACCAGAAACCATCAATTCAATTTCCAGCCGTTTTGCGCTTGTTGTTTTTCCCGAACTTGAAGGTCCTGCGAGCAATATCATTTTAATTTTGTCTCTTTTTTCCAGAATCTTGTTCGCGATGTCCGCCATTTTTCTTGCCTGATGAATTTCCGCGATCCTTATATAATCAGAAATTTTTCTTGAGGCGATTTTTGAATTAAGCTCTCCTACTACGCGCACTCCGATAATTTTTCCCCATTTTTTATAATCGCTGTAAACGTCAAAAATTCGCGGCTCATCCGTAAAAGGATCGAGTGTCTTCCCCCTGCCGATTCCTGGAAAACGAAGCAGAAAACCATCGCCGTAAGGCATCAGTTCAAAAACCGATAAAAGTCCTGTGCGCTGCAAAAGCGGCTGAACATAAATATCCATATAATTTTTACATTCATTTATTTTAATAAGCGGAGAGTTTTTATGATCCAAAAGCTGCACTGTATCGGTTTGATTGTTTTCCTTAAAAACTTTTAGAGCGTCTTCATAAGAAATATATTTAAATTTAACAGGCAGGTTTTCGTTTATGATGCAGCGCATCTCATCCGCAAGTTTTTCAACATCGCTGTCTTTCGGCTTTTCGCCGGAACTTAAAGTATAATAATAACTGTTACCAAGAGAATGTCCGACATACACGCCGTCATTCGGAAAAATTTTTCTCGCCGCTATGGCAAGTACAAACGAAAGAGTGCGCCTGTAGATCATGACGCCTTCCGGCGAATCAAGCAAAACAGGTTCAAGCGAGGCGTTTACAAGAAGAGATGTTCCAAGCGGACGAATCTCGTTATTTTCCCTGATGGCGGCGATTTCATCTGCAGGTATGCCGAAGTTTTCGATTAGAGTTGATGCCGGTGTGCCGCAGGCGCATGTCAAAATTTTTTTTGTGTTAATAAAACTGATATTAATGTTATTCATGAGTTAATTATAACATAACATGGAGGAAAAAAATACGATTTTTGCTATCTAATCAACACCGCAAGACTTTCCATGTGTGAAGTTTGAGGATAAAAATCGAAAAGCATAAGTTTTTCCAAATTGTATCCGCCGTTTGTCAGTATTTTTGAATCGCGGGCAAGGGATGCAGGATCGCATGAAACATAAGCTAAAACATCAGGACCATTTTGCGAAAGAGCCGCGGCTGTTTTTGGATTGAGTCCTGCCCTGGGAGGATCTGCTACGGCAAAACCTGTTTCATTTTTCTGACGAAAAATTATGCGCTGCCATTCTGTGTCGCGTAACGCAATGAATTCCGCGTCTGCTCCTTTTAAATTTTCCCGCGCAATACTGACGGCTGTTTTATTTTCTTCGGCGCAGATTATTTTGGGAAATAAATCTTTCAAAAAAACCGCAAATGTCCCGACGCCGCAGTAAAGGTCGTATGCCTGCAAATTTTTACCTGCGCCTTGCGCGAAGCTCTTTGCCGCGTTTTCGGCTGTTTCTTGCAGTTCCAAAATTAATTTTTCCAGCATAAAACAATTGCTCTGGAAGAAAACTCCGGCATCAATTATTATCTCTTTACCAAGCAGATTGATTTTTCCCCTGCGCTGATCTCCTTCGTTTAAAAAGACATCATCTTTGGAAAAAACAGTAAACCTGTCTTTTTCGGGCGGAACAGAAATTTCGATCTTCGCTCCATTCGCCGCGCTTCCCTGTAGAATGTTTTTAATTCCTGGAACCGCAACAGGACAATCTGTAACCGTTATTATCTCATCGCTTCTTTTCCCTTTTAAGCCGAATTTTTGCCTGCTGCTTTTTACATGAAACTGCATCCTGTTACGGTATTCCCAGGGCGGCGAAGGAAAAATCTTTATCTCACCCGGCGGTTCTAATCCGCCTATTCGTAAAAATGAGTCTTTTAAAATTTTTTCTTTCGCCGCAAGCTGAGCGTCATAATCAATATGCTGAAGATTACAGCCGCCGCATCTTCCGTAAAAAGCGCAGTTACCTGGTATTCTAACGGGAGATATTTCGGTTATTTCCAGTAATTCCGCGCGAGCCCATGTTTTATGTTCCTGTACAATGCGGCAAACGGCAGTTTCATCAGGAGCGCCGCCTTCAACAAAAACTGTTTTGCCGTTATACCTTCCAAATGCGTCTCCTCCCGGAGCAATACTTTCCAGGTGTAACTGATAAACATCTCCGGCTGCCATGAGTTTATTTTACATATTTTTTTATTTTACCGCGAGCCGGCGCCGAGGTAACGCGGATCACGGTTAAAAAAAGACCGCTAATGTATTATAATTTAAGAAATGCGTTTTTTACTCAAATTAACTGTATTTTTGCTCTTTATAGCCGCTCCCCTTTTTCCCCAGGCAGAGAGGGAGCAGGGGCTTGTTACTAGTGATCCGTTCTGGCGGCAGGCGCTTGGAGGAGCTGTGCTTTCGCTGCCATCTGTTCAGGCGCAGTCCGCGGTTGTCGCGCTTGACGGCGGAAACATAAGGGCGTACTCTACCGCAGGAACTCCGCTTTGGAATTATTCGGCGAGAGGCAGGATAAGCCCGTTTGTTACCAGATCGCGCGAAGGCACATCATATATTTCAAGAACAACCGGCGCTTTAATAGCAGTTAACCGCGCTGGAAGAGAATTATGGAGGCGCGATCTTGGCAGTCCGTTATGCGCAAAAGTAATAATCGGATGGGACGGCAGATTATTCGCGCCGGTCGATAAAAAGATTTTCTGTTACACGGCATCCGGAACTCTTCTTTGGACAAGAATACTGGAGGCATCATTCTCCATCGCGCCGAGGCTTGATCGAAACGGAGGTCTTCTTTTTGCGCTGGAAAATAACGAAGTCTTGCGCCTTGATCCTTTCGGAAACGCCCATATCTGGCGACTCTCTGCCAGACCTGCCGTTTTATTATCAATCGAAGAAAATAAAATCGCTGTTATATACCCAGACGGAACAATGGCGATTTCCGGAGTTAACGAAGACTGGTATTTTTCCGCTCAAAGCGAAATGTTTGCTTCGGTTCTTCCAAAACTTCCTTCCGCTCCGCTTACAGCAATCATCATGGGAAATAATATCGCCGTTACACTGAATGACGGCACAATGGTTTTAGTATCCATTGATGAAAGAAAAATACTCTGGACAGGCGACAGCCACATACGCGAAATAATCAATTCAAGAGGCAGGTATGATACAGAAGTAGAAATGCTTTTTGACGACAGGGGAATATATATATTAAACAAAAACGGAGCTACAGGATTTTCGCATAACGGCAGAAGACTTTGGTATACATTACTTTATGACGCCGCGGCAATTCCGGCTTTTGGAAACGACGGAGTGCTTTATTCGGGAGGAACTGACTGGATACTTTACGCGTATAAAATTGAAGACCGCAATCTTCCTGAAAGAAACGCCCTGTACGGTCCTGTTCCCGAAGGAGCTTATAAATTGGGGCATCCTCAAGCTCCTGTTATAAATGATATCCCGCTTACCGAAAATGAAACAAAAATTAAAATGGATAAAATCAGCGCAGGCATAAATACAGGTATTGTAGGAGCTAATGAACGTGAATGGACGTCTTTTCTGTTGACAGTTTCCGCAGGACAGCAGCCGATTCAATTCCGGTTAGGAGCTTTAAATCTTTTAGGCAAGATAGGCTCGTATGAAACCATTCCGTGGCTCATAAATATCTTCCGTTATGATAATGAACCGGTAATCAGAACTGCGGCGATACACGCTGTCGGAGATATCGGCGTTGATCCTCAAGGGCTTGCGATCCAGGCATTTTCAAATTACTTAATTCAAAGCATAAAGGACGAGCAGATATTGACCACAATTGCCTCAGCCACAGGAGCGCTTTGCAGATTTTCAGGTCCGCCGTTAAGCGAATCAGGAATCAAAATCCTAAATTATATTTCCACAGGCAATCAGCCGTTTCTTGCCAGAAGACAGGCGGCAAGAGAACTTGAATCGTTAAAACAATGAATCAATATCCAAAGAAGTTTTTTTAAAGCTGACGTTCTGAAAAAAGCCTGATTTAATCAACAACCCCGCCCTAAAGGGACGGGGTATGTTATTCTGTAAGGTATGGATTGTATGCGGGATTTAATACCAAATATCAAATACGTTATTTTATTAAATCCGCCCTGAAGGGCGGGGTATTAAACCCGCATGCGAATAAAAAACATTTTTAATCTTTTCTTTTCCCGGCAGACGGTAAATATCGAAGTCTTTATCGAGACTGACGATTTCTCTTATGCCGGTTTTTTCGGACGCAACAACTAAAGTGGCATCAGAAAAATCCATCGGCAAATCAGCGTACTTTTTTGTTAATTCCGAAATTCTAAGTAAATCGTTCTGGTTTATTTCGCTTATAATCATTCCATGGTACAAAGCCCATTCAAAAAACGATATCTGAACATTTACATTGAACCTTAAAAAATGTGAGACTTCGGTAAAAACAGCAAGAGTGCTTACAAAAAGATAGCGGTGTTTTGAAAAAAAATCCCTCACTTTTTGATGATGGTTATCATCAGCGTCAAAAAGCGCGATAAGAGGACCAGAATCAATAAGAATTCTGTCGTTCACTGAGATACTCCCCGAAACGTTTTTTATAGGTGACAGAAAGATCGCCCATACCGGAACCGTATTTGCCGAAAAATGGCAGTCCCAGTGTATATGAGTCTAAATCATTTTCTTCCTTTCCATAGTACATTTCCAGAGCTTCTATGATTATTTCGGATTTTGTCTTATTTTTAGCCTTGGACAAAATAATAAGCTTATTCCTTGTATCATAAGGAAGCCGCGCGGTGGTAATTACCTCATTTTTAAAATGTCTAGGTAAAGATGAGAGATTTGTTGTCATATTACATATTGTAATACGTTGAGGAATGATTGTCAAGAGGAGTTTTTTATTTTTTTAAAAATTTATATTCTTGTCTAATCTGCCTCTTGTTTTTCACATTGCGCTTTGATCTATCTTGTACTATAATAACTCATCAGGAGTTAAATCATGAAAATAACAAAATACAGGGTAATAATCGCCGCTATAGTTTTAGCAGGGATTGCTGTTACAGGTTTTGCACAGGTAGACCGCGATGAACTTCAGGATTTGCCGCCGGTTGTTTTTATCAACTATGAAGGTCCTCATGCCAGACTGGACACAAGAGAAGAAATCCGCCAAATCGGCGTTGTTTTAGGTCAACAAGTCTCCATTAGGGAAAGAGGCAACGCTTCCGCTCAAGCAGGAATGACAGCAGAAGAAAGAAGGAGATTTACAGATAGATACGAGACCGGAGCTCAAAACAGGTATTTTATAATTCATTGCGTTTCCGCTCCAGAGGGAAGCAAGCTTGATGCTGATATTTTAGGTCTGGGCGTTGATGCCGGAGTAGATCATATCCGCAACCTGCGCGTAATTATTCAAGGTTATCTGCAGGCTGCTTATAATTACAGCGAAAGAGACGCGGCTTTGTTAGCTGAATATATAACAATCTACAACGCCGTATACCGCGGAAATTGGGACTATTTTGTCGAGCGTTACAAAACTCAGGTTATTGGAAACCTTACAAGCGATAAAGTCGGTTTATCAATCAGATATGATGAATGGCCGGGAAGAACATTGATAGTTATCCCGTTAGGTCACGGCGCGGTTGATACTTCCGCAATTACAGACAGCAGGGTTATCGAAGAAATGCGCAAAGAGGATGATCAAGGGCTGCCTCAGCGGCGAGAAATGGTAGATTTAATAGAAAGGCAAGCCGAACAGGCTGAACGTCAGGCTCAGCAGGAGCGGCAGCAAGTCCAGCAGGAAGAAAGGCAAGTAGCTCAGGAAAGAACTCAAACCGAGCAGGAAAGACAAAGAGTACAGGAAGATCAGCAGCAGGGAAGAATTACGCAGGAAGAAGCAATACGCAGGCAGGACGAACTTGATCAAAAAGATGAAGAACTAGACAGAAGAGAAGCGGCTCTTGAAGAACGCCGCGAAGAAGCTGACAGGCTTGATGAATATGCCGGACAAATGTCAGATGACGCCCAGCGCCAGCGCGAAGAAATTGCAAGAGATCAGCAGAGCATAATAGTTCAGGAAACCACCGGCGGAGTTTTTGGCGTTACCATAGAAAGAACGGCTCCTACAGAAATGGGAAGAATTGTCCGCCTTAATTCAGCTAACGGACAGGTATTAAGAAGATCGCCTTTAGATACAACACATACGCGAACAGTAACATTTATCGGCGGACGAATCCTCGCCATTGCAGGTGAAGCCAGAGAGCAAGGCGCCGTACGCCTTGTCGAAATAAATCAAAGCAGTCTGGAAATGGCAAAACAGGGCGATGACGATATCAAAACAGGAAGCCTGTTATGGGTAAACGGCGGCGATCTTTATGCGATAACTGAAAGCGGCGGAAATTGTTATCTTGGGCGTTTTAACACTAATCTTGAACTGCAGGCAAAATCTCAAGTGCAGGTACATCCTGACTGCGGTCTAACAATCCAGCAGGGACGCTTGTTAACTCAGCGCCCTGACGGCTCAGCAATGGCTCTTAATCCGATGGATTTAACTGAAGTCAGATAAAAGACTCGTGTGTAATGACGAATGTCATTACACACTGTAAATATGCTCAAGTCCGTGTAAGTGTTCTTCGGCTTTTTCTTTGCAGCTTCCGCAGACTGTTCCGATTTTTGTCGCCTGCTGAAGCTGTTCCCAGTTCCGCGCGCCATTTTTAAAGGCGGCTTCTATGTCCTTGTCGGTGATGCCTAAACAATGACAGATAACTGCCGCTTCCTCTACCAGCAAGCCGCTGCGTCCTGTTTTATCAAGATAATCGTCAATCGCGGCGCGCAGGGCTTTATCGCCTAAAACTGAGCAGTGAATTTTAAAACTTGGAAGTCCGCCAAGTTTGGCTACAAGGTCTTCAGGTTTTATTTTATATGCCTCTTCAATTTTCATTCCCTTGATTGTTTCAGACAACATGCTGGTACTCGCGATTGCGCTAGCGCAGCCGTATGTTTTCCAGCGGACATCGGTTATCACATCATCTTTTATTTTTAAAAGCATCAGCATTTGATCGCCGCATTTAATGTTGCCTGTCTGCCCTCTTGCATCAGGCGCAAAAACCGCCTCATCTTCAAGCAGCACATTCCGGGGATTTGTAAAGTGTTCTTTTACCGTATCTGAATAAAGCCAGTCTGACATAATTCTCCCTAGCATGATGCCAATGTTGACATTGAACGCAGCCGCGCGATAATTGGCGGCAGTGTTTCAATTATATAATCAATATCGCTTTCTGTAATACCCCATCCAAGGCTGAACCGGATTGATCCGTGGGCAAGTTCAGGACCGACACCTGTCGCCAAAAGAACATGCGACGGCTCAAGACTGCCCGATGCGCACGCAGAGCCTGTAGAGGCTTCGATTCCCTGCATATCCATTGAAAGCAGAATTGACTCGCCTTCCGCGCCGGGAAACGAGACATTAAAGGTATTTGGAAGCACATCCGTTGGATGTCCGTTTATTTTAACATTTGGAATTTTTTCGCTGATGCCGCGGCGCAATTTATCCCGCAAAACCGAAATAACGCCTGCGTATTTTTCAACTTCGGCGGCGGCAAGCTCTGCGGCTTTGCCAAAACCCAGAATACTCAAGTTGTTGTAGGTTCCGGCTCTAAGACCGTCCTCCTGATGTCCGCCGTGTATCAGCGGAAACAAGGGAGAGCCTTTTCTTACATATAACGCTCCTACGCCCTTTGGACCGTAAATTTTATGCGCGGAAAGAGTAATATAATCAGCGTCCAGTTCCTGTACATTAATGGGAATCTTCCCCGCAGCCTGCACCGCGTCAATGTGCATAAAAGCGCCCGCTTTTTTAACAAGAGAGGCGATTTCTTTTATATCCTGCACAGTGCCGATTTCATTGTTAGCTGCCATTACAGAAACAAATAAGGTTTTACCGTTTAATGCTTTTTTTAGTTCGTCAATTTTTAATTTTCCGTATTCATCAACAGGAAGAACGGTAACTTTAAAACCGGACTTTTTCAGGTTAAGCGCGGAGTTTAAAACGCAAGGGTGCTCAATCGCGGTTGTAATGATTTCATCACGATTTGAGGAAGCGGATGATTCCATTAACCGGCGCATTGTATGGAACACTGTATTATTTGCTTCCGAGCCGCCTGAAGTAAAAACCATGGTTTCGCTTTTTGCGCCGATTAAATTACCAACGGCGATTCTTGCCTGCTCTATTCTTGCGCGGGCAAGCCTTCCTGAAGCGTGCATGCTTGAAGCATTCCCGAAAATTTCCATGTCTTCAATCACGGCGGATTTTACTTCCTGCCTCATAGGAGTCGTGGCATTGTAGTCGATGTATATTTTCCGTTGTTTGTCGTTCATAACACTTTAATAATAGCAAATAATTCAGGAAGTGTGGAGCCGGAAATGAGGAGTGATGCTGTCGCTTGAAAATTTAACCTGAACCGGCTAAAAATTACAAACGGCAATCCTGCTCCCTAATCCTTATTTTTTCTCATTCAATTCCTTCCTGACTTCATCAAGTCTTTTATTTAATGTTGCTATTGTTTTCTCCAATCTGTTTTTTTCTTTTTCCAGAATCTCAACAGGATCAATTTCTTCTTTTTCTTTACCGCGAACCTGTATTTTTACTGTGTCTGGACTTTTGCCTTTGATGAGAGCTGTTTCCGCGGCTTTGCGTTCTTCTCCGTTGCGGATGCCTGCAAGGAAGCGCATGTTGTCGGCTCCTACTTCGGAGGCAATATCGTACTCGAACATTTTCATTGCGGTATTCGCGGATGCCCTTGGAATGCGCAGCATTCTGTCAACATAGTCTTCGAATCGCACTCCGATTCCGGTGCAAAGATCGTGAGCCTTTAACAAGTGCATGCCCATTTCTTTTACAAGTTCGCCGTTGTTTTTAAGATATTTATTACGGATGACTTCTGTAAGTTTCAAGAGTTCTGGAGAAACAGAAAATACATCATTGTAGATTTTCTTCGTTTCCGCTTTTTCCAGCAGCTCATGAAAAATAGCCCAAAATTCGCTGTTATGCGCCCTTGGAGAAAGAGTGCCGCCGCGCGAACATGCGTGCAGATGATGCGCGTATTCATGTATCGCGGTGTAGAGTAACAGATTCTGCCCTGTATCATCGGTTTTAAAATTGCGGTTGTGAATAATTATTTCTCTGGAACTGGGCTTATAAAGACCGTTTACTTTTTTGCTTTTTTTTCCGGAAAAAACAAGCGAAAACTCAAGAGGCGCGTCTTCGATTGCAAGCAGCTTTTGTTTAACTTTTTCCTGATTCATTTTAAATCTCCTCTATTTTTTCCATGGCAAGCGCCGCTGCCGCTACACATGCTGTTTCTGTGCGAAGAGCGCGCTCTCCCATGGATAGCCGTAAAAATCCGGACTGCTCAAATAAATTCCGCTCCCTGTCAGACCATCCTCTCTCTGGACCGATTGCTATCACTGCAGGCCGGCTTGTCGCAGCAAGATGAAAAAACGATCCTTCCGCCCTTATATTATCCATTGCAAGAAGGAGCGGAATACGGTTATTATCGATCACTTCCCATGGACGTTCATTAATCCATTTATCAATATTTTCATAAACAGTTAAAACGGGAATACGGGTATCCCGCGCCTGAACCGCGCCTTCAACAAGAGCTGCATAAGCTCCGCCGTCATTGAGCAATTTTGTATCGCGGTAACTTTTTTCACCAAGGTCGGCACCCAAAAGATCGATATATGACACGCCGATATTTGAGAGATCCCTGAAGAGACGGCGTATTTGTATCGGGCGCACGAACGAAACTGCCATTCTCAATTTAAGCCGCGGCAAAGGCGGCTCTGTTACATTAACAGAAAAATTTAAAGAACCGTCTATATTTATTTTTTCGATCTTGCCTGTACCGCGAAGTCCTCCGAGAATACCGGCATCAAAACAATCGCCTGCTTTTTTATGTAAAACTTTTAAAAGATGAATTGTCCGCTCATCACGCCTTGCAAGGCTGCGTCCCAATTCATGCTCTTCAAACAAAATAATATTCACGGTAATATTATATCAGAATATCACTGTCTTGACAAAACAGTTTAAAACAATAAAAATAATATTCAAGTGGCAAATAAACAAAAAAATATATTAAAAACACCGCTGACATTTCTATTTATTAATATTTTACCGGTTTTTGTTTTATCATGCGCCACAAAAACATACGCTTTTAACGAAATAGATAATGCTGTTTTATACGCCGATTTTCATTCTGCCTTAAATCTTATAACAAAAAGCCAGACAAGCAGCGCTGCGATTTACAGCGCGAATAATGCCATATCGTTATTTATTGATAAAGGTCTTCTTGAATATTACGCGGGAAATTACGCGGCTTCTTCAGCCGATCTTCAAAACGCAGAACGCCTGATAGAAGAGGCGTATACAAAAAGCATAACTCAGGGTTTTTTTTCCTATATTTTAAATGACAATGTAAAGGAATATCCTGGCGAAGATTTTGAAGATATTTATATAAATATTTTTAACGCGTTAAATTATTATAACAGGGGCAACATTGAAGGCGCATTGGTGGAAATTCGCAAGCTAAGCAGTTCAAACGGAAAACTTGATATGCTTTCCCGAAAATATGAATATAAAGACCCGAGAACCGGAGCAGGTTTAAGGGACATGGCAAGAAATGAAACAGGCATAAGCCAAATGCCGGAAACAATCTCGGTAAATTTTTCAAATTCCGCCCTTGCGCGTTTTTTGGGAGCTCTTTTTTATCAGGCGTACGGCAATGCTGACGCTTCGAGAATTGAACTTGAGCAGGTTCAAAGAGCTTTTAATACAAACAGAAATATTTACCGCAGCCCCATCCCCAGGACAGTCGCAGAAACGCGAAGTATTCCTGCCGGCAAAGCGAGGCTTAACATTATAAGCTTTACAGGATTATCACCTGTCAAAGAAGAACAGAAAATTATACATTATCTTCCATTCCGCCATCCTGTACTACAGATTGCGCTTTTTAAACTTCCGGTATTAAAAGAAAGACCAAGCAGAATAACCAGAATAGAAGTTATTGTGGACAAAGAAGACAGTTTTAACCTTGAACTGCTGGAAGATTTGGGAGCGGTAATAAAAGAAACATACAATGCCCGCTATTCAAATATTGTTTTAAAAACATATATAAGAACAATTTCCAAATATGTCGCGGCGGATATTGCCGCGATGGAAACAATCAAAAACAAGGATGAACTTTCCGGGCTGTTAGTTGCAATTGCCGCAAGGACAGCCATGGATATTTCTGAAAGCGCCGATATCAGAATGTCGCGTTTTCTTCCGGGCAAGGCATATATCGGCGGAATCAATCTTGATCCAGGAACATATTCTGTTAGAATAAATTATTATAATAATAACAGTTTATTAAATCACGATAATTATAATAATGTTGTTGTTAACCAAAACGGACTTAATCTTTTACAGTCCGTAAATTTAAGATAGGAGAATTTAAAATGAAAAAAATTATTTTTATTTCATTAACAGTTTTATTGCTGGCTTCGTGCGGCACCACCGTTAAAAGGGTAGATTCGGGAAAAGTGCAGGATTTAAGCGGCTACTGGAACGCAAGGGATGTAAAAATTGCATGCGATGCGCTTATCAATGACTGTCTTGCAAACCAAAGAGTTGATCAAATAATAAGGGCAAGCGGCAATAAAAAACCTGTCGTTATCGTAGGAAGATTCAGAAATGAAAGCAGCGAACAGCTTGACGCTTCCATTATTTCATCTGTAATGGAAAATTCAATTTTTAACAGCGGAAAACTTGACTTTGTTGCAGATAACAGATTAAGGGAAGAGTTAAGAGCGGAAAGACTGGATCAGCAAAGCGGATATGTAAGCGATGAGACCGCCGCAAAGATAGGCAAAGAAATAGGCGCAGGTTATATGATGACAGGCGCTGTGCGTACTATTGTTGACAGGGAAGGAAACAGAACTGTTAGAACATATTATGTTACCGCCGAGCTTACAAACATCGAAACAAACGCACGCATCTGGATGGGACAAAACAGCGAAATATCGAAAGTAATTACAAGACCCAGGAACAGTTTGTAATTACGACAGCTCGTAAAAGGTGCCGTTTTCATCGTTTAGAATTTTTATTTTATCCGTATCGGCGTTTATTCGTTCTAAAACTGAATTTGTCATAAGCGCCTTTGCATTATACCGCATTGTTTTAACAACAAGATTTCTTGCGCGCGCTGCAGGCCGTCCGCTTACAAGATAACCTGTCTCCGGCGACCATGAAAAAGTGCAGTCACCGGCATCCATCGCAAAATGCCATGAGATTTTTTTATTACTCAAAAGCTCCATAACAAGCGCATACGCTTTTTCTGCAGGATGGTATGTTTTTGCCACAGGCTCGCCGTCTTCTCCCCATTTGTAAGTTGTTAAAACAGGTTTTAATTCAAGCGATGAGCCAAAACACGCAAGGACGGTATCTCCTTCAAAACCCGCGACAACGCCTCCCGCGCTGAAAATAATTCTTTTCGCCAAAGCATAAAATATTTTTCTGCTCTTTACAGCATCCTGCGGTTTTTCGTTTTCTTCCTTTGCGTTCAAATTTACATCCTTAATCGCTATAACGGAGGCATAACAAACTTTAACCTCAGAAAGGCGCGGTCGTCCTTTTTTTATCAGATTTCTCAAAACATCCTTTGATACAGCCGCTCTGTACGCAATGCGAAAACTGCCTGCCCTGTAATTTAAATACGCGCATTTAATAATAAAAATTATAATAATTCCTGTTAAAGAAGAGCCAAGAGAAATTAAAGGATCGATCCAATACGAAAAAAAAATGAAATAACCGCTGAATGCGGCGGCGGATAAGGCGCTTAAAATACAGCCAACAAGCAGCAGAATAACAGGGCGCATCATAAAAATTATTATTAAAATAATAAATACTGCGATAAACGGCCAAAAATAAACAGACCTTTCCTGCGCCGGTTTTGTATGACTGCCTGTAATCAGCGTATTTGAAAGAAGCGCCGAGTAAAGCGCGTTATCATGGGGACCCATTATACACAGAGACATTTCAAGTTCATCTGCCAATTTATCATGAATTTGTATAAATTCCTTAAATGTTTCCCGCATTGAAGAAGACAGCAAAACAAGCCCGTTTTTTGCATTGATTAAATTATTAAGCTCATCTTCATTTGACGGATCGGTATCAGCTATTTTGTCTTCGTACATATTTATAAAAAAAATTTCTGATTCACTGTCAAAATATTCCCTAAGGCTATTAATATAATTTGAACGTGCGGCTATCCATGCGTATCTGTTATCGCTGTCAGGCGCACTTAGCAAATCATTAAGCAGCAAATCTGCATAATCGCCGAGGAATAAAGGTATTCTGTCAGGCGGAGTCTGCGAAAAAATCTTCAATTCATTCGCCTGTTCAAGTTTATTTCGCATAACGTTTTCCAGTTCATCATATTTGCGGAAAACATCGATGTCCATGCTCCGCAATGACGCAGCTCCCAATGCGATGATATTGCCGTCATTATCAAGAGTAATGTCAATATCGCTGGAATTATGACCCCGCAGCCACAAGATCCGCCTTTTATCAGAAGTCTCTATCTGAGAAACAGCGTAACGGTTTTTCAAAAAACCATACACAGGATGTTCACCTTCTTCATTTATCAGTTTAACGCGCCGGATTTTTCCATCCCAGTCTGTTATCGGTTTTGTATCAGCCTGAAGAAAATTTCCAAAGACAGCTATTGAGCGCAGAATATCTTCGTCTCTGTCAATTAAAGCTCTTATCAGACGATCCCTTCCCTGCTCTGAAAGTTCAATCACCTGATCAACAAAAAGCGGAGCCTGCACAGGCGTTACTGAACCCATGCGGATTCCTTCAAACAAACCGCGGATATTTGAACCAAGAACCGCGTATTCATCGATAAATCTCCTGCGGACTTCGGTTTCGTTAATTGTAATAGGAGAGGAAGACGGAGAAAGTTTTCCTGCAAGAATCATATTAGAGGCTTTCATTTCGGTTAATGTTACAAGAACCGAAAATATATCAGCGCCTTCGATATATTCATCAGTATTGATAATTAAAATTTCGCGCGACACTGTTTCTTTTTTATATTTTTGAAGGAAATCATAATGCATGCCAAGTTTCGGTCCTGCAAGCAGAAATTGCAGAAGAAAAACCATTACGGCGGCGCAAAACAACCCTGCAAGAAGCATTAAAAGTGAATTTTTAAATGATATTTGCGCGGACATAATTTAAATTTAGACATTATGTGATAAAATTACAAGTATAAGGAAAGTAAAATGACTAAAAATTTTATGGATGAAAATTTTTTACTTGAAACTGATACAGCGCGCAATTTATACAAGGCTGCTGAAAACGAACCTGTTTTTGATTATCATTGTCATCTTATACCGGCTGAAATTGCACAGAACAGACAGATGAATGATTTAACGGACGCGTGGCTCTCAGGCGATCATTACAAATGGCGGATGATGCGCGCCGCGGGTTTTGATGAAAAATATATTACAGGCAGCTCTTCAAATTACGAAAAATTTCTCGCATGGACGCATACTGCCGAAAACCTGATCGGCAATCCGCTGTATCATTGGACGCATCTTGAACTGCAGAGGTATTTTGGAATATACGAGCCTCTTTCAAAAAAAAACGCGAAAACAATTTGGGAAAAAGCGAATAAGGCTCTTCAAACTCCGCAATTATCGGTAAAAGGAATTTTTGAAAAATTTAACATTTACGCAGCAGGAACAACTGATGATCCGGCGGATTCTCTTGAATATCACAGCGCGATTGCAGACTCAAGCGCCCCGATTGGAAAAATAAAAACAAAAGTTATTCCTTCTTTTAGGCCGGATAAAGCGCTCGATTTAAAAGCCGCTGATTTCAGCGAATATATCGATAAACTTTCTGCGGCAGGCAACATTAAAATTAAAAATACTGATGATTTACTGGCGGCTCTAGAAAACCGCCTTGATTTTTTTATTTCTTTGGGATGTCGATGTTCGGATCATGGTCTTGAATATCCGCCGTACGTTATACACAAGGACAATCATATAGAAAAAACATTTAAAAGCGCGTTGACAGGCAGCGTTATTTCACAGGAAGACGCGGACGCTTACAAAACAAAAATGCTTATTTCCCTTGCCGGACTTTATGCAAAAAAAAATATTGTAATGCAGCTTCATCTTTCTGTTATTCGCAATGTAAACACGAAAGCTTTTTTAAAAACAGGAGCAAATTCCGGATATGACGCTGTAAATGATAATAATATGTGTAAAAATCTTTCTAATCTTCTGAATCTTATGAATATGGAAAATGACGGCTGTAAACTTCCAAAAACAATTCTTTACTCACTTAATCCAAAAGATTATTATCCGCTTGCTGCAATCATGGGATGTTTTCAGGAAGGGAATTTAAGTCCGGCTTTAAATGAAGCTGAAAAGTTTAATTATGCAAGCAAGATGCAGCTCGGCTCTGCGTGGTGGTTTTGCGATCACAGGGACGGCATCGAAGAGCAGATGCGCATTCTTTCCAATTTGGGAGCGCTCCCTTCTTTTATCGGAATGTTAACAGACAACCGCAGCTTTCTCTCCTACCCGCGCCATGAATACTTCCGGCGCATTATGTGCAATTTAATAGGCAAATGGGCGGAAAACGGCGAGTATCCTGCGGATACGGAGAAACTTGAAAAGATTGTAAAGGATATTTCGTTTAACAACGCAAAAAGATATTTTGAATAATTAATTCCGTACCTGCTCATGACAGGCGCGCGTTTAATTAATTTTTATACAGATAACTTTAATTCTCCTGTAATAAATGAAAGAGAATGCGTTTCTCCGTCAGGGATAATCAAAAGTTCGCCGGCTTCCGTTATGCCTGCCAGCTTCCCATTTATTTCTCTACCGGAATCCGCCGCGCCGTCAATAAAAACAATTTTCTCTCCTTTCTTAAAAAGGCGATCCTCAAGCCTAACTTTCCAGTCAGTGTTGGAATTCTCAAGTTCATTAAAAATATAAAAAAGAATTTTCTCCAGCAAAAAACTCCTGTCTCCTGACTCCTCATTCCAAGCTTCCAAAAAAATACTCGTCGCTCTTTCCTTTAAATTTCCTGGAAATTCTTTTTGCATAACATTTACTCCGATTCCAAGATGCACATTTCCTCCGTCTGCTTCGCAAAGAATTCCTGCCGCCTTTTTACCGCCTATTATTATATCGTTAGGCCATTTAACAAAAACTTTTCTCTTTAACAAAGGAGCAAAATCTTCTATCGCAAGCGAGAGCGCAAGACCTGCGCGTAATGTCAGCGCCCGCGGAATACTTTCTATGCGTGGATAACGCAAAAGGACAGTAAATGACAAATTCTGCGCCCTTTCCATCCGCCACAACCTTCCGTGAATACGGCCGCGTCCTGCCTCCTGAAAGTCCGCTGTGATAACTGTTCCATGCGGCTCATTATTTTCAGCTAGCTGCCTTGAAACATCCATTGTGCTTGTTACGGTTTCTTCATGATAAACAGGCGCGTTAAATTGATTGCGTATTCTCAAAACTTTCATTATTTGCTATTATACATTTATGAACATGGTGTGTCTTGATCTTGAAGGCGTTCTTGTCCCTGAAATTTGGATTTCTTTTTCTGAAGCTGCCGGCATCCCGGAGCTTCGCCGTACGACAAGAGACGAGCCTGATTACGATAAATTGATGAAATTCCGCATTGATATTCTAAACCGAAATAATCTTAAACTTCCCGACATTCAAAAAGTAATTTCCGGTATGCAGCCGCTTCCGGGCGCGAAAGAATTTTCCGATGCTCTGCGCGAAAAAACCCAGCTAATAATTCTCTCCGATACTTTTGAACAATTCGCAAAACCATTAATGGCTAAACTTTCATGGCCGGCACTTTTTTGCAATTCGTTAAAAACAGACATGGATGGAAATGTTACGGGCTACTCTCTGCGTCAGCAGCACGGAAAACGCCAAGCTGTAAAAGCGTTCAAGTCGATGAACATGCGCGTTTTCGCGGCAGGCGATTCATTTAACGATCTGGAAATGATAAGAGAAGCGGACTTGGGCTGTCTCTTCCGCGCTCCGCAAAAAATTCGCGAGGACTGCACCGATTTAAACTGCATGGATTCCTTTGATGAACTGATGTCCGAAATTGATACTTTTTTAGCTTAAAGACAATCTACACCGGAATTAACATTGTTTATCTGTGCGTAATTTTTAATCCGTTTTTATATTATCAATTTTTAACGATCTATTATTTTTTTAAGCGTATAATCATTATGCCGCCAGTCCTTACCGGTTTTTACCCTTAAATCCAAATCGATCTTCCAGTCGAAAATTTGTTTTAAATTTTTTAAAGAGCCAAGGCGTATCGCCTTGATCATCTCTCCGCCTTTTCCCACAACCATTCCTTTTTGAGATTCGCGCTCTACGATGATAAATGCTCTCACCCAAAGCCGCGAACTTTCTTCGCTAAACTCCAAATCGGCAATATCCACATAAAGCGAATGAGGAAGTTCCTGACGCAGCCGGTTAATTGCCTGTTCGCGGATAATTTCCGCAATGCGGAATTCGGTTTGCTGATCCGTATAATACTCTTCATCGTAGAGCGGCTGTCCTTCAGGCGCCAAAACAAAAAGCGTGTCAAGAAGTTCATCAATACCTTGTCCTGTACTAGCGGAAATTCCGAATATATATGCCTTTTTTACTTTATCGTTTCCAGATGAATCAGTGTCTTGTGGCTTACAAGAAATATTTTTAAAAGATTTTATTATATATTCTTCGGCGCGGTTAAAATCCGCACCATGCGCATCCATTTTATTAACCGCTATAACTGTTTTTTCAGCTAACGCAGAAAGAAGAACGGTTATTTCATCTTCCTCCTGACCGGGAGCACGGGAAGCGTCCAGAACATAAAGTACAAGATCGCTTTCCTGCAGGGCTTTATGCGATACTTCCATCAGCTTTTTATTCATCTTTTTTTCGCTTGAATGTCTGCCCGGAGTATCAATAAAAACAAGCTGCCCTTCGCTGCGGTTTACAATGCCCCGGATAGCGTTACGCGTAGTCTGCGGAACCTTGCTTACAATAGCTACCTTTTCGCCGCAAATTTTATTCAAGAGAGTTGATTTTCCGACCGACGGTCTTCCTATAATTGCAATAAACGCGCTCTTTTTCATTTATTTAACCTTACAATATATTTGCGTATAACGCTCTTTCATTTCTGATTCTCCAATCATCTGATTACCATCACTTTCCTGATCTCGTCAATATCAGGAGCGACAATGCGTATAAAGTACATCCCGCGCGCTACAGGTCTTCCTGCGTTATTTGTGCCGTCCCACGCGTCTGTCCATTCACCCGCAGCGCGCTGTTCGTTGCGCCTAAGTGATTTTACCAGTGTTCCGTCTAAAGTATAAACCTGAATTGTTATCCTGCCGGGACGCGCAAGATGATAGCGAAGATAAACAGGTTCTCTGTTATTTGAATTAATTACATTATTTAAAATTGTAACGCCGCCTCTTTGCCGCCTGATATCCTGAATGTCAAAACTGAAAGGACGAACAAGACTGTACCAGTTACCGGGAATTGCGGCGCCGCTTTTTATATCAAGACGGGCGATAAACAAATCGGAATTATTTGCATTACGCAGTAAAAATTCTATTTTATTTCCGCTTTCAATTCCGTCAAATTTAAAAATGTATAACGGAGGAACTGATTCCGCGTTGTTATGCGTCATTTGATTTATTTTATTTCCGTCATATACCAGCGGAGTGTAATAATAGTAATAACCGGTAATATCATTTCCGGGAAGCCAGAGCCCTCCTGTTCCTCTTCCTCTGACAGCCTCCTGCTCAGGATTACGGTATTTTGCATCAACATCAGTCGTCCAGAAAAGTTCTATATCGCCTGTTAAATTTGAATTTTGACGCACTTGCATTATTATGTCTTCATCGCGCTGTTCAAGATATTTTGATCCGTCAAATTCCCAGATTATTCCCGTATCGGTTAATAAATTATTCCAAAAATCATCATTACCGGTTCCCGCAAATGCGCTGTTATTCAGGGGCGACTGCAGCCTTGCCCATACAGGCCATGCAAAATATCTGGAATCTGTTTGCGGGTCTTTGCTTCCCGGAGGAACGGAAACAAGCACATCTGTAACACGGCGAATCACATCGTTAGGTGAATTAAAATCACCTGGGAAAACATTTTCTCCTCCTCCGCCGGAAATTTTTTCTATCATTTCGGGAGTTAATAATTTATTGGGCGGCAGAAAAACATTGTTAATGGAAGTTATGCCTGAAACTGTTACAGCATCAGGTGCATCTGCGCTGAAATCCAACGCCCCATGTGGTGAAAGACCCTTGCCCCTTAAGTGGCTATTACCAAAAACTTTCGCATACCCTGTATATCCCCAGTTAAGCGGATATTTGGGCGGAATGTAAAACATGAAGAATTCAGAATCAACCGCCGAATCTGTCCAATCCATTGCGCGCTGTCCCTGATCTGTCATGTTGGTCATTTGAAAATAACCTTTATCATTATAACTGCCGCCTGCAATATTATTCAGTGCGGCAAGATCATCCGCTTTAAATGAATCCTGAAGATCTAAAAGAAATTCAGGGTAACCTGAAGCGATTGTTAAAGTATAATGGGTTTCATAATTTAAAAAGCCGAAATATTTCCAAACAAACGTGTAAGGAGCTGTTTGGTTGATTGAGCTGACCGCCCTTATGCCTGCGGATGCTTTAAAAGAATTATATATACCGCTTTCTGATGAGGAAACTACAGGTTCAGACATTTTTATATAGGTTTGATCATGTTCAGGAAGAGTAAGCGCGTAAGCGGCGCGCGGAGGAATTGTATCAAAAGGTTTTATGTTATAATCAATTTCCCTTTCGCCCATGACCGAATATTCGGTATAATCCTTAAGCGAATTATTGCGTATAATGCTCCATAACGGCGTATTTCCTCCGTCAATTCCGGCATTTTGTTTTAAATTGATATAAAAGGAATCGTTATTAAAATTATCATCGACAAGCTTGTAACCTGTAACATCATATCCTTCTACTTTAACTTCAAAATCGCTGAAATCTCCGTTAAGAGGCAGACTGGTTTGAACCCTTATTCTGTCAAGCCTTCCGTCGCCGTCTGAATCCTCTGTAAAGCTGTAAAGAATTTTTCTTAATTCAATCCAGTCATAATTAAAAAAGCTTCCTTTTGTACCGTCTGCGCTGTAATACGGAATTGCCTCAAGATGCATAAAATCCACTTTAATCGGAATACGCTGATTATACGCATGACTGAAAAATATTCTGACATATTCAAAATGCGCCAGAGGATTGTTATCCGTAGTTGACAACAGGTTAATGTTCCAGTATTTTCTTTTTTCATTTTCCGCGGAATTTTTAAGATCAAGCGGCGGATGGTAAACAGGCAGAGCCCATGTTCCGTTTAAACCAACTTGCGCATTACTCGGAGGTATCCAGTTCTTGCCTGTTTGATATATATACGGAAAACCTCGGTAATCATCAATAATTCTTTCCTCCGTTAATCTTGTGATTGTAACATATTTACTTATATCGGCGCCTGCCTCACCTCTAATGGAAAATCTGTGAAGGAAGGTATGGTGATCCGGATGTCTTGAAAATTGAATTACTGCGGCTTCTCCTGCGCATTCAAATTCCTGCCACATGGTGTTGCCGGCAATTTCAAAATACAAAGGATTGTTTGTGCCGGTTTTTCTTTTAAAAGAAACTTTTTTATCTGAATCCTGTCTGAAAGCGAAATTGTCCATTTTCGGAGCCGTCGAAAACGGAGGCGGATTGGAACCGTAAGAGCCGTTAATGATTTCCCATCGGGCGTAATTAACAGCGTCTCCTCCGTTATGAAAACCAGCTAAATCTCTTGTTCCTGTCAGCCCTGCGTACAATGTAATATTAAAAGAGGCTGCGTCAAGAACACCTTGTGAACTTAAAGGGACATTTAAATCTATATATTCAATTTTCACCTCTCCGTTAATTTCCAAATCTCTCGTCAGCCGCGTTAACGATCCTGGTTTTATATAAAGGCGGCTTAAAGGCTGAGCCGCGTTTAATGTCTGCGTTTTCTGATTCTGCCCGGGACCGTTACCCGTCATTTGAAAAACAACATTAATAAAAAGGGGATTTGAAAGATCGACTAACGCGGCATCGTTTACAGTAACATTACCCCGTATGATTAAATGAGCTCTGGCTGTATTTGTAATTACAAAGGTTTTGCCTGTATCACCTGACAGATTAAGATGATTTGTTATAAGATTTGAACCTTCGCCCAGTATTAATGCGCCGTTAATTCCTGCAAAGTTATTTGCCGCAGTTGCCGTTCCGCCGATGTGCCATGAGCCGTTTTGAACATTCAAAACAGCGCCGCTGCGCACAGGTGATACTGACAGGGCTTCCAGAGTAAGTTTTTTTCCGCCGGTCTGCCTTATAAAGTCTCCTGTATGCAAAACCACTTCAGTTCCGCTTCTTACAACGACATCACCCAAAAGGCGATCATCAACAGGCGCGGCTGCAGCAGCGGCAAGCTGCTGAGACACACCTCCTGCAAAAATAAATACATTATCGTTATGCGTAATTTTTCCGAATGTAACATTGCCTGAAAAGCGAATATCAGAAGCTGTTGAAGAACCAATTAAAGCACCGTCTGCGTTAGCCGCATAATCACCTTTAAAATCTACAGCAACAGCCGGAGAAGCAACCGGTCCTGCCTTTATTGTTCCGTTATTGGATGTGTTTCCGGTTACAGTCATCTCTCCGCCCGGCAATATACCGCCGTTTATTCCAACCGTAAATGTCCCAGAATTACCGATATCAATAAATGTCCCTGTAGTTACAGAATCGTTAATCGTCAGATTTACTCCGGAAAAATCAAAATTGTATAAATATTCCTGCGCGCCGTTAAATTGCGTTACGCCTGTTCCGGCTGACTGGATAAAACTTTCCGCGTTAATTGAATTTGAAAAAGCAACATCGTCCGCGCTTGTTACCGTTATAATACCAAGAGCCATACCGCTTCCGATTGTTCCGTCAACAGACACACTGCCGTTATCTGCAATAAATTCAATATTTACCGCGGAGGTATTAGTTATATTTCCTGTTATTATTATATTTCCGGCTCCTGTTCCTGAATTAAAAGAAATATCGTTTAACATCTGAATATCATCAGTAAATTTTATATCGGAACTTGACGTCGTAATATTCGCTTGAACAGAGGAAGTTCCAAGAACATTACAGCCGCCTCCTTTTTGCTCAAAACCGCCGTTTGACAAAACCGGAGCGTTTGCCGCAAACATCTGCAGGTTTATTATCGTTGTCTTACCAACGGAAGATACACTATTCTGTAATGTAATATTTTCCGCGCTTATTGAAATATTTCCGGGAGGATTTACAGAACCAATCGCGCCTGTAACCAAAACATCGCCTGCGCTTCCCGATTCCAAGGTATCAATCAATAACGCTCCTGCAGCTGACGCGTTTACTGTAGAAAGAAATACGTCTCCGCCAAAAGTTAGCAGCGTAACTCCCGTAGAGACTATTTGCAGATTACTATTAAATGTAATATCCTTCCCTGTTGAGTTTAGCGTAACATCAGCCGTTATCAACACATCTTTTTCAAAAGTGATTTGATTATTATTTGTAACGATATTAGCCGCAAGACTGCTGCCGCCGGTTGATACTGATGCTTGAATAAATCCGCCGTTTGCCTGAATATTGCCAGTCGCACTTTTTGTAAAAAGTCCTAAGTTTGTAACATTCATCGCACCTGTTGTTATGTTCATTGCATTGTTTACAGTCAAAGCATTTCCGTTAAACGAAAAACCTGTCGAACCGTTTGCTGTTATTGTGTTATTTACGGTTAAGTCATTTCCGTTAAACGAAAAACTGTTAGAATAAGTCTGCACACCGTTAAATACAGTTAAACCGCTGCCGCTTGCGCTTGATTGAGTAAAACTTCCTGCATTTATCGAACCAGAAAATGTTACATTGTTAACGCTTGTTACAGTAATATCGCCAAGAGTTATGCCGCTTCCAACATTTCCTGCAACTGAAACATTGCCGGTTCCAGCAATAAATCCCAGATTCCTTGCCGAATTATTTGTTATATTTCCCGCTATTGTTATATTTCCGGCTCCTGTTCCTGTATTAAAAGAAATATCGTTTAACATCTGAATATCATCAGTAAATTTTATATCGGAGCTGGACGTCGTAATATTCGCTTGAACAGAGGAAGTTCCAAGAACATTATAGCCGCCTCCTTTTTGCTCAAAACCGCCGTTTGACAAAACCGGAGCATTTGCCGCAAATATCTGCAGGTTTATTATCGTTGTCTTGCCAACGGAAGATACGCTATTCTGTAATGTAATGTTTTCCGCGCTTATTGAAATATTTCCGGGAGGATTTACAGAACCAATCGCGCCTGCAACCAAAACATCGCCTGCGCTTCCCGATTCCAAGGTATCAATCAATAACGCTCCTGCAGCTGATGCGTTTACTGTAGAAAGAAATACATCTCCGCCAAAAGTTAGCAGCGTAACTCCTGTTGAGACTATTTGCAGATTACTATTAAATGTAATATCTTTCCCTGTTGAGTTTAGCGTAACATCAGCCGTTATCAACACATCTTTTTCAAAAGTGATTTGATTAGTAGTAGTAGTGATGGCAGAGGCGATATTGCTGTTTCCTGTTGATGCTGATGTTTGAATAAATCCGCCGTTTGCCTGAATATTGCCAGTCGCGTTTTTTGTAAAAAGTCCTAAGTTTGTTATATTAACCGCACCTGTTGTTATGTTCATTGCGTTGTTTACTGTCAAAGCATTTCCGTTAAACGAAAAACCTGCTGAATAATTCTGCGTACCGTTAAATACAGTGGTTCCTCCGCCGTTTACTTGAGTAAAACTTCCTGCATTTATCGAACTAGAAAATGTTACATTGTTAACGCTTGTTACAGTAATATCGCCAAGAGCGATGCCGCTTCCAGTATTTCCCACAACTGAAATATTACCGGTTCCTGCAATAAATTCCAGATTCCTTACCGAAAGATTTGTTATATTTCCCGCTATTGTTATATTTCCGGTTCCTGTCCCTGAGTCCAAGACGACATTAGCGCCTAAAATTATATTATAATATTCATGATTGCCGTTTTTTGTAGTAATACTTGCGTTTAACCTGGCAAGACCTTTTACCTCAATAGAATCTACCGTAATCGCCGAATTGATTGTTGCTTCATTGTCTACATACAAATTTCCGGCATCACTCATTGCCGCTGCGGAATCGATTATAAGATTTGTATATGAATATCCAAAACACCACGATGATGAAGTGTTGCCTTGATACTGAACAGTACCGCCTATTATTCCTGAAGGTGTTTTTATTGTTTGAGTACCTAAAAGTATTATGGTGCCATTATTATAAAGCGTACCGTATTCCAGATTTACGCCGAGCAGATTTAAATTACCGCCGTTTGTTAAAGTTCCGTCCACTGTAAGAGCGTTATTTGAAGCGGTTAAATCCAGAGACGCAGAACTTTTAATTTCTAAATTGCCGCTTACAATCAAATCTGCCGCCGCGGTTCTATCTCCTTCGCTGATTATCAAATTCATAAATTGCGATATTCCCGCAAGAGTTGCTGCGCCGGAATAAAATTCCATAGTTCCGTCAATTGCGGGTAACAGTGAACTATCTTTAGTTATTGTCTGATTTCCATGAAGCCTGATAGTGCCGTTATTAATCAAATCATCTTTTACAGTTAAATTAGATAAAGCAAGATCGATTACTGCGCTTGGATTTATCTCCATAACGCCGCAGGTAACATCCAAGTCCAGCACAAGAGGATGATTATATCCTGCAGGGATATTAATTATTGTAATTATACTGTTCGCAGGAGGAGTATAAGGAAAACCATTATGTTCATAAATCCAGTTACCATCATCATTCCAATTACTGTTAACCGCGCCAACCCAATTAAAGACAGGTATTCCAAAAACTCTGTCGTTATTGCCGCCGTCCGCCGCCTCGATTAATGATGATAAATTAAGTTCGACTGTTGAATAACAATCTTTGATAACAGGCATGTTACTCGGATGCATAATTCCTGTAAATATCCATCGATTCCCTTCGATTCCCGGCAAAACAGCTTGCAGCGTTGAGCCGTCTGCATACAAATTTGTTACGCTCTGAGTGCTGCCGTTTGCAAAATTAATTACAGAACCGCTGCCGCATGTTAGTATGTTAAACGAATTATCATCTTCAATTGTAACACTTCCATTGCATATAACATTACCGTTGTTAGCTGTAAAGGTTCCTGTTCTTTGCCAGCTGCGGTTAACTGTTATCTGCAATCCTGCGCTCAGCGTTCCCATTATAACTAAGTCATTTATGGAAAGATCATGGCTTCCCATTGTAAGGGTACCGTTTACAGTCAGCTTTCCGTCAATACTTATGCCGCCGGCTGCTGCAACCGTTCCGTCTACATCTACAGGACCTGCTATATTAACAGCCCGCATTTCGGAATTGGTTCCGGTCATTTTTAATGATGTAAAGGAGAGCGTATCTGTAATATCATGTATAAAATTCCCGGTAACTGTAACAGCTCCGGCTGTCCTTGCGCCGTTTCCGGTGATTGTCAGATTCAGAAACTCTTCTATTCCCGCAAGAGAGCTTCCTGCGCCGTTGAACTCAACATTTCCGCCGATTGCCGGCAACGCAAGACCGCCTGCGGTTATTGTCTGATCTCCTGCAAGCAGCAAATCGCCATTGTTTAAAAACAGACCTGCTTCCAGATTAACGCTGCGCAAATTTAATGTGCCGCCGTTTGTTAAAGTTCCGGTTACAATTAAATTAAATGAATCAAGATCAACAGAACCAGAAGTAATATTTACATCGCCGTTAACAGTCAGATCGTCAGCTAAAATAAGACTGCCGCCTGTAATTGTAAGCTCACCTATCGTAACTGCGGCATTTAACGTAACAGAACCGTTTGGAATTTCGGCCGTATCATCATTTTCGTTTTCACCGGGATAACCTGCCGCTGGTATACCTGACTCAAGCCAGTTACCAGGTTCATTCCATGATGTATCAATATTGCCTTCCCATATATAATCCGCAGCCCAAAGCGCAGCGCCGAGAAAATTAAAAGACAACAGCAATATCGAAATTTTTTTCATTAAAACCTTAAAAGGCAATTATTACAATTAATATAAATTTCGGCAAATTCTTCTCCCTTCTATAATGCAGCATAATTCAGAGATACCGGTCAGGCGGCTTGGCGCGATTTCGGCATTTTTCATAACCTTGTCTTGTATCAATTTCTAATGTAAATTAATAAATAAGGAGAAAGATAATGAAAGTTTTATTTATAGGCGGAACAGGAACAATATCTAGCGCGATTACAAGATGCGCACAACAATTAGGATGGCAGATTTTTCTTCTAAACCGCGGAAACAGAAAAAACGAGTTTAAGGGAGCGGAATATACCCATATTCAATGCGATATTTTTACTGATGATCTTGAGGCAATTAAAGAAAAATTGATAAATGCGCTTGGCAGGGAAAAACAGTTTGACGCGGTCTGCGAATTTTTCGCATTTACTCCCGATCATGTTCAAAGAGATTACAATATTTTTAACGGTTTATGCAGACAGTATATTTTCATTTCATCCGCCTCTGTATATCAAAAGCCTCCTTCATCACACCTCATAACAGAGAGCACTCCGCTTGCGAATCCGCTGTGGCGTTATTCCAGAAATAAAATAGCCTGCGAGGAATTTTTAATGCAAAAATACCGCGAACATGGATTTCCGGTAACGATTGTCCGTCCGAGCCATACTTACGATGAGCGAAGCGTTCCGCTCGGCGTTCACGGCAGCAAGGGAAGCTGGCAGGTTTTAAAAAGGATGCTTGACGGCAAACCTGTAATTATCCACGGCGACGGATCGAGCCTTTGGACATTGACACATAACAGCGATTTTGCCCGCGCATTTATCCGGCTCATCGGCAATATTCACGCAATCGGCGAATCAGTTCATATAACATCCGATGAAAGCGTAACATGGAACCAGATTTATGGAATAATAGCCGGCGCTCTCGGCGTTGAGTTAAAAGCGGTGCATGTGACAAGCGATTTCCTCGATGAATGTTCAAATGGCAGGTACGATTTTAAAGGCAGTCTGACAGGAGACAAGGCAAACTCGGTTGTTTTTGACAATACAAAAATTAAACGCCTTGCCCTGGACTTTTGCGCGAAAGTGCGCGCAGACGAAGGAATAAAACTAACGGTAAACAATGTACTTGCGCATAACGAACTGCAGCAGGAAGACCAGGAATTTGATCAATGGTGCGATAAAGTTATTGCGGCGCTGGAAAAAGCAAAAAAAGAGTTTTTGTAATTCTTCGCCCTCTGTTAATCGTAAATTTTCCGCCCGCGCTCATCCATTACTCCTGTCTTGCGGAAAAAGTATGTGTTAATTTGATCCCTCCACTCTGCTGCGTTTGCAAGCTGTTTTTCAAAACGGGATAAAACTGATTCGTATACTTCGCTTTCCAAAGAATCTTTTAATTCTTTCCATTGTTCCAGCATTTTTTTTACTTCGTCGTATCCTTCAAAATGATTGTCGTAAATATTTTGCAGCAGGGTTTTTCCGTTTTTCATGATAAAATCGTAGCGCAGCCTGTGAAAAAACAATAAAAGATTTTCTGGGCACTTTGAGGGATCAGAAAAAATTTGCGCGTTTTCTTTAGAATATTGATTGACAAAGCCTGTTCCAGAAGCGGTTCTGTCAATGCCGATTGCGTTTCTGCCGGCGCGGTGATATGTTCCCCAGCGGCTGTACTCATATCCTTCGATATTGGGACCGTAATGACTGCCGGGCGTTACCATAAAACAAACGCCGAAAGGAGATGTGTATTTCTCGTAAGCCGGATATGATTTTAAAAGAATTTCTTTTATCTTTTCCGGTGCCTCATTTTCTCCGAACGAAAGAGCGCACCATTCCCGCGCGGTTTCTTCCGCTGTTATTGAAGGATTCCATGTCATTTTCCCGTAACCGTAAAGATTTGCCTGCGCCAATGTATGCCCTGTCCAGTTTTTGTCCAAACCGGTATTAACAACCGCCGCAAATCCTTCGATATTCGCTTCCCCTCCCCTGTTACGCGCAATTAAATCTTTAATCCGGCTGCCTGTTTTTTCGCTGCTGTTAATCTGCATCCGCACTGTGTCAAAATTCAAAATATCTTCCCACATCACCGGTAAAAAGCAAAGGTCGATCTGCTGACCTGTATATTCCTGCGTTATCTGCAATTCCATTACATGGCGGGTGTTTTTCAGCGCTCCGAAGAGCGGAGATACAGGTTCCCTAACCTGAAAATCATAAGGACCGTATTTTATCTGCAGAATAACATTATCATCAAATTTTCCGTCAAGATGAATAAAATGATCATAAGAAGCTCTAACGCGGTCCATGTTTTTATCGCGCCAGTCCTGCTGACAGTTATACACAAAACAGCGCCAGATAACATCGCCTCCAAAAGGTTTTACCGCCCTTGCAAGCATGTTCGCGCCTTCAGCATGGGTGCGGTTATAATGAAAAGGCCCCGGCTCTCCTTCAGAATCCGCTTTTACAAGAAAACCTGCCAAATCGGGAATGTATTTATAAATTAAAGAAGCGCGTTCCTTCCACCATGTTTCAACGGCAGGATCGAGAGGATCCGCAGATGGAAGTTTTCCTAAAGAAAACGGAGCGCCGAAATTAACGCTTATTAAAATCCGTATCCCAAAACGACGGAAAATACCTGCTAATTCCGCGGCTTCGGTTAAATATTCTTCTGTTATCAGGAGTTTCGCTTCGGCGCGGACATTAACATTATTTATACTAACGCGGTTTATGCCTGCGGAAGCAAGAAGAGACGCGTAATCCTCGATACGCACAGAATCAAAATTAAAATGTCCGTCTTTATAAAAAAGCGAGTTTCCCGCGTATCCGCGCTCGACAGTGCCGTCAAAATTGTCCCAGTGATTAATCATCCGCAAAGCTGAGACAGGAGAGTCTGTTGTTTCAAAACCGTTTTTAATTTTTCCCAGGGCAAGAAGGGAAAGAAAACGAAATACTCCGTACAGTAAACCTTGCTCATCTTTACCGGCGATAAAAATATTGTTATTCGCCGCTTTTATCGCAAAGCCTTCCGCCTGAACAGCCGTATTTAAAAACTGTGCATAATTTTCCATATCGGAAATTAATCCGAGGTACGCTGAGTTTTCCGCTGTTTCTTTGCCGCCTTTTTCTCTTTGTGCTTTCGGTGAAATTCCAAAAAGCCTTTTAATGCCTCTTATAAATTCGTTACAGGCTTGTTCGGCAATTTCGCCGCTGCAGCGCAAAAAAACAATCTCCGGCGTATTTATCGTCTGCGTTATTAATCTTTTTTGAAACCAGCAGTCATATTCATTCAGCATAGTCTTTACCGGCGCTTTTTGTAATTGCTTCCAATAAACCGTTTAGATAACTTAAACCAAGAGCGCGGTCATATAATCCGTATCCCGGTATCGCCGTTTCTCCCCAGATATTTCTTCCGTGATCGGGACGCACTGGACCTTCAAAGCCAATGTCAAAAAAAGTTTTCATTATCCTGTACATGTCAAGAGAGCCGTCTCCTGAAAAGTGGGCGGCTTCTTCAAAATCGCCTGGGCTGTTGTGTTTAACGTTCCGCACATGAGCAAAATGTATGCGCCTTGCAAGGCTCTGAATAATACCGCAGATATCATTATCAGGATTGCTTGCAAGGCTCCCCGTACAAAGCGTTACTCCGTTACATGGATTATTCACCATGCGGATTAAGCGCAGAAGATTTTCCTTGCATGTCATGATTCGCGGAAGAGAAAAAACAGACCACGCCGGATCATCAGGATGAATCGCCATTTTTATCTGATATTTTTCGCATACAGGCATTACCGCCTTTAAAAAATATTCAAGATTTTTAAACAGCATTTCTTCGTCAATGCCGCGGTACATTTCAAAAAGCTCTTTTATTTTCGCCAAACGTTCCGGCTCCCAGCCGGGCAGAACATATCCGTCAGCTTTTTCGGAAATTACATCAAACATTTTTTCCGGATTTATTTTATCAATTATTTTTTGATCGTAAGACAATACTGTAGAGCCGTCCGGACGGCGTTTCGCCAAATCGGTGCGCGTCCAGTCAAAGACCGGCATAAAATTATAACAAACCAGATTAATTCCGGCTTCTCCCAGAACTTTTAAAGTATCAATATAATTTTCGATATATTTATCGCGGCTGCTGTTTCCGGTTTTTATTGAATCATGAATATTAACGCTCTCGATCCCGGCAATAACAAGCCCTGCATCTTCAACTTCTTTTTTAACCGCAAGGACGTCTTCCTTCTTCCATTTCTCTCCCGCCGGAACTCCGTACAGTGTAGTAATAACTCCGTAAATTCCGGGCACCTGCCGAATCTTATCCAAAGTAACAGGATCAAACCCAGGACCAAACCATCTCATAGTCATTTTCATAATATTATTTTTTATTCTTCTCCTGCCTCTTATGTTCCTTCATGGCAAGGTAAACAATTACAATAAACAGCGCTAGGAAAAATAGAACCGTAAAAATAATAATTAAGATTTTACTGCCGTCTTCTTCTTGAACTTCTACAGGAGCGCCGACAATTAATACGGAAGGATCGACAGGCACAGTATTATCGGTAAAAATAAAAATAAGGCAGATAATTACGGTAATCAGCATTAAAGCGATAGCGCCAAGACTAGCCAGCCGCATTTTAAAAGTAGACTTCTTGTCAAGAGCCAGATAAATTATCGCCCCCAGTATAATTATCCCAATTAATATACCAAAAAATACCATGTTTTCCTCTCTGTTATAATTTCGGTTATTTTTGTTGTATAGGTTAATTAAGCAATACTCCGCGCGGCAGCCCGGTAGTTAAAAAACTTCACTTGCAAATCGGATAAAAACATGTTAAAATTTAATAAACTTATAAATAGCGAGGGAAAAAATGGCTCATAAAATCAGCGATTCCTGTGTAAGCTGCGGTTCCTGCGTCGGCGATTGCCCGTCTGAAGCAATCTCAGAAAAAGACGGACAATATGTTATTGATCCGGATAAATGTACGGATTGCGGCGCATGCGTTTCAACATGTCCGACTGAATCAATTTCCGGATAATCCAATTTGACCTTGGTCAGGATGGAAACCTTTATGCGGCTTAACGGCTGGTTAAGGTTTAGGATTGGCAAGGGACTAACCCTTGCCTTTTTTTTTATAACTGTTTTGCTGCCAGCCCAGCAGCAGGCGGAAGCGGATTTTCCCGTAATACGGCGGCTTGATAATACTGACTTAAATTACAAGCAGCTAATGAGCGATGTGGAATCAAACAGAAAGCGGCTTGCTGTTATCAGAAACAGGCTCGCTATTAGCACACATGAGGAAACCGCGGAAAATCTGACAATCTTTCAATACACTGCCCGCCAGGGCGATGATCTTCTGTTCCTTGCAGCGCGCAGCAACATTCCCTATTCCGCGATTGCAAGCCTAAACAAACTGAATAATCCTGCAGCGCTGGAAACCGGAAAAGTTGTGCTTATCCCATCCTGCCCGGGGATATTTATTCCGGAAAAGGTTGATACCGATCTGGAAAAAATCCTTGGAGCGGCAAGGCAGAGCGTTGAAGGTTCTGTTGAGTTGAAAATAAGAATCGCGGGAGCGTCCCAGTCTTTCCTGTTTTTTCCAGGCGAGGATTTTACGCCGACAGAAAGAGCTTATTTCCTGAATTCGGGATTCCGTTTCCCGCTGAAAAATTTTCGCATAACAAGCACTTTCGGGATGAGAAGCGATCCGTTTTCCGGAAATCCGTCGATGCATCAGGGGATAGACCTGGCAGCGCCGGAAGGAACCGGAGTTTTTGCAGTAGCGGACGGAACTGTTTCGGCAAAGGGATATGATCCGGTATACGGAAATTATATAATTATAAGTCACAGCAACAGATGGACCAGCCTTTACGGACACTTACAAACGTCAGTTGTTGACTTGCGAACAGAACTAAAATCCGGTACTCTTATAGGCACAGTGGGGTCAACAGGATTATCAACAGGACCGCATCTTCATTTTGAACTGCGGCAGGACGGAAGAGCATTTGATCCGGCAGGGAGGCTCCGCCCCTGAACATCGGCGGAATGAAAAGGAATTGGATGCCCAAGGTTAATTTTTTACTGGTCATTATCATTCTCTTTCCCGGTATTTGTTTATTTGCGCAGCCAGAGACGTTTCGCACAGCAGTTGACGCCGTTGTCGAAGTTACATCAAATAATATTACAGGAACTCCGGCGACTATCGGCATAAATAATTCAATTATTATCAACATTACTTCGGATCCGCGTTTTATGAGAGGTGTTGAGCTGGAAATCACGGCTCCTCAAAGCTGGCTTGCGTACCGCGGCGCGCTTGTCATGATTTTATATAATAATCTCAGCATACTAACCGCTTCCGGCGTAACTGATCTAACAGGCAACAGAGTCGCGTTCGAGCCACTGCCGTCCAGAATGAGGATAATTTTTCACATACCAATCCGTCAGCAGCACGGATTAAGAACGACAACTTCCGTTACTGTCCCTTCGTCAGTTGTTTTACCGGCTTCATTCCCAATCATGTTCAGGCTGATGCAGGTGTCAAAAGGGCTGCCTGACGAATTCGAAAGAATGACGTTAAATTTTATAGCCCGCCCTATTATGAGCGATGAAGGGGCGATAAGGCTTGTGCCCCGTTATCCGCCTCAGCTTCGGAACAGACCTTTTACAGTCCTTATTGATGACGAGGTAATAAGCAATATTTCCGAACAAATACTTCTGAGAGAAGGCGAGCATCATCTCGTCATCCTTTCAGATGACTACCGCAATGAAAGCCGCCGCTTTTTTGTGGAAAGAGGGCGTATTGTCGATTTAATCGTAGAATTGCACGATCCAACCCCAATAATTATATTTGAAGCTCCTCAAAACGCCCAAATTTACCTTAATAACGCCCTTGTTTCCAATAGCCGGGAACCAATTGCCGTAGAACCCGGCTCCCATGAAATAAAGTATCAGGTGGGCGATTATACTGTTATTAGATCAATTACCATCCAGCGCGGTAAAACTTATCGTATTGCCCTCACTGTAGACTTGACAATTCAGGAAGAAGAGTGAGATAATTAATTGGGTGGGAAAGGCAGAATGGTTATTATTACAAAATATGAACCTTTTTAAAATTGACTGTTAAGGAATCCCACACCCTTTGCCGATAAACAAATATCGGGATTATAGTTCCCCTCCCAAATCACTATATTTCCGATATGCCTCAAGGGCATGGAGCTGTTCGATACAATTCGGGCAGCTCTTTTTTTTGCATCTGCATCTAAATCCAGGGGATTTTTTAAAAACTGAAGTTTTGAAAAAGCCTCTATTGTTATAAATTGTCATTCTGCATATAATAACTCATGCAAAAAAAACCAGCTCCTGCTGAAAACGACGACCAAATCAAACTAAAACCGCTCTTTGGTATGCGCCCCGGTATATATCTGACTATTTTATATTCATTTTCAATATTGATGATTTTCTTTTTTCTGCTTGTTTTTCCGGGCTTAAAATATCCCAGAGCGGCATTGGTAGCGAATACAGAGCCTGCGGGAGCCGCCATAAGGGTAAACGATGTTTATATGGGACTTGCAGGAAGCAGGATCATCATACCAAAAGGAACATACACAATCGAAGCTGTAATGCCGGGTTTTAACAGCCAAAAAGAGGTTCATGTTATACCTTCCCGCGCATTTGGTTCGCTCTTTTCTCCGCGTATTTATAAAATCGATTTTAATTTAAAAACGTCCGACTCTGCCGCCGCATTTGCGCACCATGCCGGAGAATTCGCGGAATGGACATTTATGGGAGAACCGACGCCGTCATGGCAAATTCCTCTTGTTCTTTCCGAAGGCGCTTACCGTGTTGGAAATTATCAAAATGAAAAACATCAGGAAATCCTTAAAGCATCGGCGCGTTTTGCAGAAACAGAGGCAGCATTGCGCGATTTAATCCGCGCAAAGGCATTGCTTGACAACGGCGGCAATGCCCCGTCTCCGGCGGCGCTTTTGGGCTCTATAAAAGATACTCTAACATTCCTCTCGCAAACGCCGGACAGCGCTTACAGGCTTCTCCAGCTTCTGCCGGAAAGCGCGGAGAAAATCCTAAATTCCGCATGGTATTACAGGAATACAATAAAACATTTTGAGCTTCTCAGTGTATCAATACAAAGACGGATTAATATAACAGAGCTCTCATTTGTTGATATAAGTTCGGAAAAAAATTTCATGATAAGCGAAACTCCTGTGCCGTCTTTATTATTCGAAGAATTTTTAAATGAAAATCCGCAATGGAGAGAACACAAAACAGATTATGTTCCCGATGAAATATTAATAAATCCTCTGGAACCATTTAAAGAAAACGCTGTTACAGGAATAACATGGTATGCCGCGGAGGCTTTCTGTAAATGGCTTACAAACCGCCTTCCCCAGTTTATGTCAAACATGGAAGCGCGGCTTCCTTCGGAGGACGAGTGGTATACAGCTTCATTTGTCATTGATAATTTAAGATACCCCGGCTGGGAATGGTGCAGTGACTACTATGCTCCTTTCAGCAGGATTAAAGCCTCAGCTGAAGCAATAGAAGCGGTAGGCTCTCCAGAACGTTTATTGCGCGGCAAGGCGCTCTCATCAGAGGAAACAAGAGCTTCCCTGCCCCCGGAAATCTCATCGCCTGTTGTTACATTTCGTCCTGTAATTAGAGAAAAAGAGTAATGTATGAGCGAGGGCGTAAAAATAATCGCGCAGAACCGCAAAGCCCGGCACGATTATACAATCGACGAAACTTATGAATGCGGCATTGAACTGCTTGGAACAGAAGTAAAATCTTTCCGGGACGGAAAAATTTCATTCCCCGATTCATGGGCGGAAGTAGTAAGCGGTGAAATCTGGCTGCGTTCATTGATTGTAGCGGAAAATCCTTTTTCATCGGTTTTTAATCATGAACCGGACAGAAAAAAACGCCTGCTCCTCCACAGAGATGAAATCAAACGAATCAACAGAAAGGTTGAAGAAAAAGGTTATACGCTTATTCCCTTAACATTTTACTTTAAAAAAAGCAGGGTAAAAGTAGAATTAGGTCTTTGCAAAGGCAAAAAATCCTATGACAAACGAGCCAGCATTAAAGAAAAAGACCTAAAACGCGAAATTTCCAGAGAATTCAGAAATAATTTACATTAGTTTTTTACTTTGGCAGTATAAGAGCTTTTTTAAGACCCGGTTACTTAAAGGAAAAGCCTCTAGTAATATTTATTTTAACGTGAACGTTTTTCTATTATTTCCATCATAAATAAAAATACAAAGACCAGGGAACCTGCAATCAGCGCCGCGATTTTTATATTTAAATCCGGGATGAACTCGGGATTTTGAGCTGTATAAATATAACCGGATGCTGACGGATTGGATTTTTGATTGTTAAGACCTACAATGCGGATAAAACGTTCATTTTCCTGACCATAACCCATCTGACGCGCTTTTACCTGTAATGTTTCATAATCAAACAACAAGCTGTTTTGGGTTTTTTCCAGCTCTTCATTTAGGGTTCCCAGATTTTGGATATTTTCGCGCTGATGTTCTCTCTCGGATAAAAGATAATTATATGCTGATAAACCTTTAGGACCGCCCAAAAAAGAAAAAACCGCATAAACCGCGATGGCAACCCAAATGCCGATGAGGTATTTAGAAACTCTCATGATAACCTCTATCTCACACTGCCGTGCGGCTGCATAAGTAAAACTAAGCTAAGATGCAGTATCATTATTCGATTAACGGTAAATTCCGCGTAAATCTTTATGGATTGACAACAATCATGCTATATGTTAACATATATATTGAGATATAATATTGAAAAAAGGTAAAAATACCGATAATTGACATAATGTGTTAATTTAGGGAGTTGTTCATGGCAAGTAAGAAAAAACCTTCGATATACTCGGATCGCAGCGATCTAGGTTCTATAGAGGAGCTTGATGAGTATGGCGTATGGATTAAGAGCGAACCCCAGGTTCTTTCCGAAGACAGCAAAGCAAACGAGCTTGATGACGCGGCAGCGCCTTTCGATATTTCCCAGGACAGCGGCGATTCATTATCATTTGATGACGCAGTGTTCGACGTTAAAGACGCATTAGAAACTTCCGGTCTATCAGAAATGGACAACATTGATTTTCCTGATGACGATATTAATATTGATACAGTCGAAAGCTCAAACAGTTTAGAAAACAATTCAAGCGGCGCATCCTCATCAGAAGATGATCTTGACATAGAAGATGTTAATTTTGACGACATCGAAGCCACTTCTTCTTTCATGGAAAATACCGGCGGCAATTTAGATAATTTAGATATTGAAACAGATGATGCTGATGAAGAAACCTCCGCCGAAGAAAATGATAATGAAGAAATAGTAATTGATGATGAGACATTTGATTTAGGCGCAGATGAAGCGGCGGACGCTGAGGTTAAAGAAGAAATTAATATTGATGATAACTCTTTTAATTTGGACAACGATGTAAGCATCGAAGAAGATTTAGATATTCCGACAGTAAAATCCATTGAAAACAATGTAGATAACCTGCAAAGCGGTTTAAATTCAGTAAAAACAAACGAAAACGAGCTTTCATCGCATTTATTACAGCAAATTGCAAAAGAACTTTCTTCGATCCGCATCGAATTAACCGAGCTTAAAAGGGAATTCGCCAATGTGCGCGCAGGAGTTAAAGACGAAGAAATCCGCGCAGAAGCCGACAACGACCAGCAGCGCAGCGGTTTCTTTTCTGAAGAAGACGACGAAACCATATCTCTTACAGGCGACGAACTTGACAACATCCTCGGCTCGGGCGGAGACAACATTGAAGTTGTAGAAGGCAGATCGGAAAGTTTTATTGATGAAGATGACGACGAAGACGAAGCAATAGCGCTCACCGGCGACGAACTTAACAACATTCTTAACTCCGCGGATTTTACTGAAGAATCGGGCACAGAGGAAAATCCTGATGACGACTCAATGGAATTGAATGCAGATATTGATATAACATCAGATGATAATACCGGCATTGTGGCAGATGATGCTCTTGATTTACCTCCATTAGACGAAAATATAAACATTGATATTCCGGCAGACGATGGTCTTAATTTACCCCCGTTAGACGAAAACATTGACATTGATATTCCGGCAGACGATGCCCTTGATTTACCTGCGTTAGACGAAAGCATAAACATTGATACGGCGGCAGACGATGCCCTTGATTTACCCACGTTAGACGAAAGCATAAACATTGATACGGTGGAAGACGATGGTCTTGATTTACCCGCGTTAGACGAAAACATTGGCATTGTTGCAGATGACGCTCTTGACTTCCCTCCATTAGATGAAAGTATAAACATTGATATTCCGGCAGACGATACTCTTGACTTACCTCCGTTAGACGAAAACATTGGCATCGTTGCAGATGACGCTCTTGATCTACCTCCGTTAGACGAAAGCATAAACATTGATACGGCGGAAGACGACGGTCTTGACTTACCTCCGTTAGACGAAAATATTGACATTGATATTCCGGCAGACGATGCCCTTGATTTACCTGCGTTAGACGAAAACATTGGCATTGTTGCAGATGACGCTCTTGACTTACCTCCATTAGATGAAAGCATAAACATTGATATTCCGGCAGACGATGGTCTTGATTTTCCTCCGTTAGACGAAAGTATAAACATTGATATTCCGGCAGATGACGATCTTAATTTATCAGTTTCAGACGATAGTAGTAATCTTGATTTAGACACAACATCGTTAGATGATGATGACGACATTGAAATCGAAGCCATACAGGAGGACGATCTTGATTCGGCTTTAGATGAAAATATTGACATTGACATGACAGGAATAGACGATGAAGTTTTAACAGAAGATGCTTTAACAGATGATTCTTTATCGGAAGATGATAATATTGAAATCGATGCCGCAGCGGACAGCGAACTTGATTTATCAGCGTTAGATGAAAATATTGTCATTGACATCACGGAAACAGACGATGAAGCTTTAAAAGAAGATGCTTTAACAGAAGAAGTTTTAACTGAAGGCTCTTTACCGGAAGATGATGATATTGTTGTTGACGCAATACCGGACGGCGATCTTGATTTATCAGCTTTGGATGAGGACATTGACACGGCAGAATCAAACGAAGAAGTTTTAACAGATGACGCATTGACAGAAGAAGTTTCGGCATCTGACTCTTTCCCGGAAGAGGCTGACATTAAAACTGAAGAGACTGTCAGCTCTAAAGGCTCTTCTCCTTTTGACGATGACGACGACTTTTTGGAAATAGGCGGAGATGATTTAGATATCGATCTTAGCAGCGATTTAATGGAAAATAAAATTACAAGAGCACCTCCGGCAAACATTGATATTGACGAACCTGACGCAGCGGCTTCTGAAGCGTTAGATGAAACTGCTGAAGAAGTTACAGGGGAAACAGGGGATTTTTCCGCTGAAGAAACCGGGGATTTGCAAATTGATTCCATAGCGGAAGCCATGAACGACGACTCTTTGATTGATCTCGGCGAGTTCGTAGATGATTCCGAAGAGCTTAAAACGCTCCGCGAAGAAGGAGCAAGCCCGATTACAGACGCGCCGGAGAATATTTCATACCTTGAAGATGACGAAATCGCGAACTTTACAGAGGACGACCTCGACCTTTCGGACGCTGTAATAGATGAACCTGAATTATCAGCTGATAATATCAAAGACGCATTGGATGAACCTACACTTGACGAATCCGAATTTGATCTTGGAGCGTTAGATAATTTAGCAATTGAAGAAATTCCTGAAGAAACTCAGATTGAAGCGGACGATGGTTCTGCGGAAGACATGGCGTTAGACGAAATAATATTGGATGATGACCTGCTTGGAGAGTCGGAAATTGCGGCTGACAACGAGCCGGTTTTAGACGCCGCTTTGGATGACACTCTTAATATTGGCGCAGATTCTGATGAGTTGCCTCAGCCGGTCGCTCCTCCACCGGTACCGCCTCAGCCTGTCGCTCCGCCTGTACAGCCTCAGCCGGTATACGCCGCTCCACCGGTGCAGCCTCAGTACACTCCCGCGTTTGTTCCCCAGGCTCCGGCGCCTGTACAAGCTCCAGCTCAGCCTCAAGCTCCTGCTCAGGAAGTCACGGCAGGCGCCAATGTCATAATTCCTAAAGAGCTAAAAACCGAACTTAGAAATATTCTAAGTTACATGGATCAGCTTTTAGAATCATTGCCGGAAGAAAAAATCGAAGAATTTGCGAAATCTGATTACTTTGATTCCTACAAGAAATTGTTTAAGGAACTGGGGTTGGTATAATCGCTGAACTATCTGCGCCATTAGAATTACAGCTTCATTCTCGTTACAATCCGCAGGCTGAAGCTGTACGTTACATTGATTCATTAAATCTGAATAATAACATTGAATGTTTCATATTAATTGAACCAGGTCTAGGTTATATTATTCCTGTATTGCAGGAAAGATTCAAAAAAGCCGAAATCATCGCGCTTCATATCGGGGATTTTCCGGCGCATCATGGAACTGTATCGATTAACAGCGGCAAACCTGATGATATTCAAAAATTTCTGGAAACTCACATACCGGAAACAAATACCGATCGTATCCGCATAATAGAATGGCGTCCGTCCCTTAATTATTACAGGGAATCATACGCAAAACTTCTTTCGCAGGTTGTTCAATATATTAAACGAACGGACGCGGTAGAGAGAACAACGGCAGCTTTCGGGAAAAGATGGGTAAGAAATTTTTTTAAAAATATCGAAAATATAAAAGATTGTCTTCTTTATAAGGAAACATCCGTTCCTGTAATTATTACAGGCTCCGGTCCAAGCCTTGAAAAAGCTCTTCCTGTTATAAAAAACGCGCAAAACCGCTGCCTAATAATCGCGGCATCTTCTTCGCTTACGGCGCTTTATCATAACAGCATTTGCCCCGATTTTATTATCGCAACTGACGGAGGCTCATGGGCGCTGCGGCATTTATACTCGCGCTTCAGGGGAAAAACGTTAAACGAAACTCCGTCTCTTGCCTTAAACCTTTGCGCCGCCCTGCCCTCTCAATGCGCCAGTCTTCGCAAACTGATTATTAACGACGGCAGCTTATGGCAGAGCATCGTCCTTCACAAACTGGCACTTGCTTCGGTAATTATTCCGCAGAGAGGAACTGTAACAGCCTCTGCGGTTGATCTTGCATTGATTTTAAGCGGCGGAAACATTTATCTTGCGGGTATGGATTTCTCTTTTGCTGATATAATGACACATGTAAAGCCATATAATTTTGACAGTTTATTTTGGGAGCAGGCAAACCGTTTTACTCCATTTTATTCTGAAATTTTCTCGCGTTCCTTTTTAATGAGTCAGGGCGGCAGCATGGACATTTACGCCTCATGGTTTAAAAACCAGCTTGATGTATGGGAAAAAAGAATTTTTTATTTGGGCGGCAGTAAATTATTTAATAACGGCGAAACTTTGCTGGAATCATATTTAAAATCCCGCGGTGAATCAAAAAATTTAAAAAATAACTTTAAAACCGCTGGTATCAAAAAAACTTCCAGTTCGTTATGCGAAGACGGAATACAATCTCTTCTTTGCGCCTTAAAAGAGCCGCAGTATGCGGATAAGTTAAAAGAGGAATTGACTGCCCTGCTTTTCCCGCGCGAAAAAACAGCGTCAGAGCAGGATATTAAATCCGCCCTGAATGAAATTGCGCATAACACAAGGAAAGCCTCTTATGGGTGATATACGCTATATATTTGAAAAATCCAAAAGCGGCGAGACAGTTCCGGCATTTTGCCTGCCCGAAGGAAATTTAAGCCTTCATTCAATGATCGATCCAAGACGCGAAGCGCAAAGGCTTGTATCGGGTCTTGCGCAGGCGGATTTTGCCGTTTTTCTGGGGCTTGGCGGAGGATTTGCACCGGAAGCCGCGCTTGATTTACCGAACACGCGCGTTGCCGTAATAGACTTTGATAAAGAAAGTATTGGACATCTGCTAAAAAGCAAAGATTATTCTGGGCTTTTAAAAAACAGCCGTTTCAGCCTTATTATCGATCCGCTTCCGGGAGAAATAGAAAATTTTCTCCTTGAGAATTTTAAACCGGCTCTGTACAGCTCAATTAAAACAATTCCGCTTAGAACAAGAACAGAAAGGGACATTCAAAAATTTGAGTACGCCGCCGCCGCTATACAAAAAACCATAAAAATGATTTCCGGCGATTATTCTGTGCAGGCTCATTTCGGGAAGAGATGGTTTTCCAACATTATACGCAACATTAAAAATGTGAATGCGTTTCATGAATTTAAACCGGGACAAATTAAAAACGCAGCGGTTATCGCGGCAGGTCCTTCCCTAGACAATCAAATAAAATATCTTAAAGAATTAAAATCCAAAAAAACTTTTATTATAAGTTCCGATACAGCGCTCGGATCTCTTTTGCATAACGGCATTGAAACGGACGCGGTTGTCTCGATAGACTGCCAGCATATCAGCTATTACCATTTTATGGGGGACAATACGCGCGGTATTCCGCTAATCCTTGATATCGCGAGTCCGCCCCTGCTCGCGGGCTTTTCAAAAAAAACTGTGTTTTTTTCAGGCGGTCATCCGCTCGCGAAATATGTTTCAAATAACTGGAAACGCCTTCCCACCCTTGATACATCAGGCGGAAATGTCACTTATTCCTGTCTATCTCTGGCAGAAACTTTGGGAGCGCAGCGCATAACGCTCTTCGGCGCGGATTTTTCCTGCATCGGCTGCCAATCTTACGCCAGAGGCACATATATTAATCCTTATTTCGCAAATAAACAAAAACGCCTTTCTCCAATCGAAGCTCAAATGTCCGCACTTTTATACCGCAGTCCTTTTTTGCCTCATGAAGACGGCGCAGGATACCGCGAAACATCCGCGCTTCGTTTTTACCGTGAAAAAATGGAAGAGAAAATTTCCGCGATGAGCGCGTCTGTGGATTGCGCGCCAGGTTTTGGAGCGCCTGTTAATCTGATAAAAAAAGAGGCGCGGCAAGTGGACGCGGAATGGAAAATCAGCAGCGCGGAGAAGGAACGCTGCAGCGGAGCGGATTTTTTAAAAAGTTATATGAATGATATTTCCGGTTTACCGGTTTTTAAGAGCGGCGGCAGTTATTTTGATTATTTGAATGAAAAGCAGAAACAAATTTTTACCACTCTTCTGCCTTACGCGGCGGCTGTAAAAAAAAGAAATCCAGAGCTAAAACAAGATGACCTAATTGAATATGTAAAAAAGCAATGCGTCGCGGAAATAAAAAAGGTTGCGGATTAGCTCATCTACCGCCACATTACAAACACGCTGGACCATTCGCCGTTGATTAGTATCGAGCAGCTTGCTTCAAAACCGGATTCTTTTATGATATTTTTCCAATTTTAGGGCTTCGCTGTGAATATCATCGCATATCAGGATGTTCATACAATTTTATTTTATCATACTAATTAACAGAAATTTGACTACAGCGGCATCTTTGCCGGCATTTTGTCCTGATTCGGCGTCATTCCGTCATGATTTGCGAAAATCCGCTTTTTCTGTTAACGTGTTTATTTACCGCTAAACAAAGGAAAAAGCCGCGTAACCTACAAAGGAATCAGGTATTTCTGAACCTGCATCCGCGCTTGTCGCGTATTTTAAAAGCAGCGCGGAATTAAGACCTTCAGCCTTAGCGTAACCCATTGCGCCTAACACCGCGCCTGCTGAACATGAAGATTGATCCGTTTCCGCGCGGCGCAGAACTTCTTCCGCGCTTCCGGATTCCACGGCTTTAATAAAGGCGGCATCGTTCACTTCGCGCACCCAGCGGAGAGCTTCCCTTCCGCTGCCGTGAGGCGAAAAGCCGTAATTTGAACCGTAGTGAGTTAAATCTGTAGAAGCAAGTACATTTATTTTTAAGTTTAATTCCGCCGCGGTTTGCCTTATGATTCTGCCGGATTCATAAGAATTAATACCAGAAGGAAGACGCAACCATATCAATTTCGCCTCCGGAAAAAAATAATGAACCATCGGTAAAAGCACTTCGATGGTATTATCGCGGTACCGATCCTCCCTGCCCTTTAATTCATTGTACAATACTGAGCGAAATTTCTTCTCTATCTGCATTGCGCCAAAAGGAGTCCTCACAGCGTCTTCCATGGCGAAAAGAGGCGCGGAACCTGACGGTAAATGACCGCCAAGAACAACGATGGCTTGCGCATCAGTTTTTAATGATGACACAGCAAGAGCGGCGAGACTTCCAGAATAATACCAGCCTGCATGAGGCGCAACGGCGGCTTTAGCATTGTCCTGTCTTTTAAATTCCGATAAAAAGGCGGCAGCCGAATCTTCATTTCGCGGATACCAGCCGTTTGGAAGCGAATAATCCCTTATCTGCATATAAAATCTTCCGATAATTATATCAGAGAAATATAAATTATGGAAATAAAAAAAGACAATAAAAAATCATCTGATAGTTCATCTAACGGCAAAGTAATCAGCGGTTCGATAATCGCCGCTGTTTGTATTGTGATATATCTTTTCGCGCTCGTTCAGGCTACTGTCCGCATCTACATAAGCGTTGATCAGCGAAAAACAGCGGCAAAGCAGGAATTCACATGGATTAAAGATATCGCGCTCAGCTTTGGAAAAATGGGATTCCTGGACGACAGGTTTATCAAAATCATGGACGACTCCCTGAAATCGACCAAAACAATTGAAGCTCTGATAGTCACAGGCGCGGATAAAGAACACGCGTTCGAAAAGAAAACCGGCAACGCCATAACATGGGTTAACAATTCGCCAAGGTTCAAAAATAAATTAAATTTATCAAATCAGGATTTATTTGACGCTCTTGATATCAGCGGTATACGCAATGTCTATATAAAAGGCATAGCAAGCGCTTTTGATTATGAAGATTTTTCGAAAATTCTAAAAGAAACTCTTTTAATCATCTTTGCCGGTTTAATTCTCGCTTTCTTTACATTGTTACTGTATTTTCTGGCGGAAAAACCGAAAGGAAGAATGATTCGGGTTCCATCTCCCAAACGCAGAAGTGAAAGAACTCCTGTATCCGGAGAACCTGTTATTTATGCCGGAGACGGGGGACCAAAAGGTCTTTATTCGCCGCGTAGCAGCATAGGCTGGGAGGAATATACAGAAGACAGGCTGGATTCAGAATTGCACCGCAGTTCATCAACAGAAAATGATTTGGTTTTAATATCAATGGAATTTCCCGGTCTTTTGGATGACGATATGTTCAAACAGGCGGCGGACGAAGCTGTCAATTTCTTTACATCAAGAGACCTGCTCTTTGAATCCGGCAAACACGGTATCTCGGTTATTCTTCCCGGCATTGGTCTTGAAGCCGCGATAGAAAAATCAGAAAATTTTTATCAGCGCATAATGGAGAAATTTTCAGATCAGGAAACTTATATCGGCATATCATCGCGTTCGGGAAGACTGCTTAACGCAGGAAGGCTGATGCTGGAAGCCGCAGAAGCGCTTAAAAGAGCCAAAAGCACAAAGACATCAATAATGGCGTTCAAAAGCGATCCGGAAAAATACAGAGAGTTTGTCCGCACTCATTAACAGTCAGTTTTTACTCTTCTATAGATATTTGAAAATTCTCCGCCTTTCTGAAAATACGCACTGTAGTCCATAACGGAATAATATATGTATAACTGCTGTTGCTTACTTGCGCATAACGTTTATTCATTTCATCAGGCGCGCTCATGCGGATTGTTATAATTCTGCCGTTTCCCAATTCAAGAACAAACCGGCTGTGATCATACGTATAATCGGATACTGATCCGGAATCAAGGAAATCCTCGCCTTCCATATTGACAACATTACCGATATAACTGTCTATTCCGGCGAAATCGGGGTTCTCCACAGTAATGCCGGATATATCCCATCCTCTTTTATTACGGGTGAAAATTTGAGTTTCACCGTCATTATAAACGGTAAGTCTCTGCACGCTGCTTGCGTCAACACCGCCGCTTTCGCTTTCGGGTATTAGGCGAATATTATACCAGCTTGTTAATGAATTTGATAAAAATGATTTTATGCCGCTTTCCCCTGAGCGCACTTCACTCTGCCCGGCTTTGCGTATATAAGTTTCTTTTCCCATTATATCGTCATAGCCTATTATAATATCAAGAATTATCCCGAATTCTCCGTATACTGTAATTCGCGGAGAATCATCTCCAAGTCCGAAACCTTCATAGGAAGAAGAGCTTGAGGAACGCACAGGCCATGAAGAACGGGTTGTAAGAATGTTTAAAAAATCTTCAACACGCACAGCACGTACCGGATATTCATTGCCTTTGGTAACAGAAAACCATTTATCATTCTTTTTAATAAAATCAATCGGATCCTGACCTTCCGCGGTAATGACAATCCGCGTTGTTTTTTCCGCAGCTTTCGGATCGAGCCAGGTATAAGATGAGGAGCGGACGCTGTTTTTATCATAGTTAAAAATAAAACTGCCAATGTATAACAACGCCAAAACGCCGGTTATTGAAAGGAGGCAAATAAGCCGTTTTTTATATGTCATCTGATACTCCTTCGGACGCAGGTTTTTCATTGTTACGCGCAACTTTTCTTCTCCTGAAACCGAGAAATAAACCTGTTATGATAACCAAAAGCGGAATAATTACAACATTAACAGCCTGCGACAAGCCCATTGCCGCATTAAGGCGGTCCGGATCTGTAATTTTATCAAAGCGTCCCACATGCGGCTGCCTGCCGCGAATGCTGATAATATCATCATCGTTTACAAGCCAGTCTGTTACGCGCAATATGAAATCGAGATTTTGCTGTTCTCCCCGCGAAAGATTCTGGGTTTCTCTCATCATGTTTGTGACGAAATCAGTGTCTCCTACCACAATAATGCGCGAAGTTTTCGCAGATTCCGGCATATCCGGCAGTTCTTCTTCGGAACCTTCGCGCACAGGTTTCGCGGCGCCCTTAAAGAAACTAGGAAAAACGCCGCTTAATGAAGCGCCGAGTATCTTTTCTCCGGTTGTGTTGGGAGCTTCCATTTCGAGCATGTATGCGACTCCAGGGCTTGTATTTAACTCTTCCTTCATTGACCATGCTTCAGGCGTACTTGTAAAAAGAACATCCGCCGAAACATTGGGAACAGGATGCAGTTCCAGCGGGCTTGCCCAGTAAAGATCGAGCCCCGAAAAACCTGCGCTTACAGGATGCAGAGGATTTCCGTTGGAACCCAAGACGGCAATCCATAACGGATAACGCGCCGCGCGGTAATTCATGCCGCCTGACTGCGTAGGAGCTTGATATTGAATCACAAGCGCGTTCCGGTCAAGAGCGAGTTCCTGCCTTATTGTAACGCCGTAAGATGCTATCATATCCAATAGACCCAAATCCATTTGATTTCTTGCATCTATCGTTCCGTAGATTGTGTCAACAAAAATGCCTTTAACCGCGAATAAAACTTTTCCGCCCATTTGTATATATCTGTCGATTCTGTATAGAGCCCATTCATCCATATCTTCAACTCCGCCCAAAACAAAAAGCGCGGGAAGATTGTCAGGTATTTCATCTCCTGGAAAAATTAGGCGCGTTTTATAGCCGGAATTTGTCAATATCATATTCAGATAACTGAAATCTTCATTCCACAGCCTGAAACTGTCGGCTGAAATTATTCCGACAACGCGTTCTGTATTATAAACCATGGACCGGATTCTCGAAGTAAGATCATACTCTAGCGTTTCTGTCGAAATTACCCACGGAAGCACTTCAATCTTGTCAAGATATTCAATAATTATGCCGGAATACACCGTTATCAAACTTGCCTGATCCTGCTCAATATTCTGCACATGCCTTGGCTGAATACCGAGCTCTTCAGCTAACACCGCGACTCCCGCTTTAACAGGATCGCGCACCGTCATGCGGATTTTGCCCCTGGAAAACGCCGCGTATTCCCTTAGCGTATCTTCGATATCCGCAGGGGCAGGCAGAACTGTCCTTAGCCTGTCGGAAAGAAAGTATGTGATATTGACAGGATCGGGGATTTCCGCGTAGAGGTTACGCGAAACTTTTGAAATTGTGTACGACTTATTTTTTGTCATGTCCAGGCGGAACCAAAATCTTCCGCTGACCATTAACGCAAGGATAATTGCAATAACAGATAATATTGTAATAATTGATACTTGTCTTTTTGTCATTTTTTACCTCCACTTCCTGTAAAGGATCACCCTTGTATTTAAAAACAAAAACAACAGGGTGCTGAAAATAAAAAACGCCAAATCTCTCGAATCAACAAGACCTTTGCTGAAATTTTCAAAATGATACGCAAGCGAAATAAAATTGATGCTCTGGGCAATCCATTGCGGCATTGTGAATGTCTGCGTTATCGTATTTATCAGCATTACAACCATTAAAACAACCGCGCTACCCAGAAACGCGCTTGCCTGATTTTTTGAAAGGCATGACAGCAAAAGCCCCAAAGCGATTGCCGCCGCCGCAAGCAGGAAAGCTCCCAAATATTCGCAGAAAATCACGCCCGCGTCAAAATCTCCCATATTTACAAGAGTTAACGGAAGAGGAATAGTCAGAATCAATATAATGCAAAAAACGCAAAGCGCGGAGAAAAATTTTCCCAGCACCAGATCCCATTCTGTAAACGGCATTGTTAAAAGCAATTCTACAGTTCCGGTCTTTCTTTCTTCCGCCCAGCTTTTCATCGTAATAACAGGAATGACAAGAATGTACACTATCGGGAATATTCCGAAATACGGACGCAAGGTTGCCATATTCTGAACAAAAAACTGCTGATAATAAAACAGCCACGCAGAACAGAAAAGAAGAAAGAAAACCGCGGCTCCGTAAAACGCCGGCGAGTTTAAATATTGAAATATTTCTTTACGCGCAAGTATCAAAGCGCGGACAGGCAGATATTTTTTCATTTATACCGCTCCTGGCAGAGTATTTGAATCGCCTTTTTTTTCTTCTGCCGTTAATTTTACAAAGATATCTTCTATGCTGATTTTTTTGCGGTTCATCTCAAGTATTTTAAAATTTCCGTTTACAGCCCAGTCAAAAATCCGCTCCCCTGCGGATATCTCGTTATGCTGCGCGGAAACAAAAAAACTTAACTTTATAAATCCGCTTTCCGCAGTTTCAACTAACGTATTGGAAATATTATCAAGCGACGAAAGTTTTTCCTTTACTTCGTCAGCGCCTGAAGCTGTTTTTAGAATAAGCTCCCATGTGTCGCCGCCTTTCATTGAACCTGCGATTTCTTCAGGACGTCCCTGCGCGGCAATGCGCCCTTCATTTATAATAAGCACCTGCGTGCAGATTGCTTCAACTTCCTGCAGGATGTGCGTGGAAAGAATTACGGTTTTGCGTTTCCCCAGCTCTTTTATAAGAGAGCGTATTTCTATAATTTGGTTTGGATCAAGACCTGTGGTCGGCTCATCTAGAATCAGGATAGGCGGATCATGAAGGATTGCCTGAGCAAGACCTGTGCGCTGTTTATATCCTTTGGAGAGAGTCTCGATTTTTCGGCTTCTGTAAGGAGTAAGAGCGCATGCTTCCAGACTTGCGTTGACAGCCTGCTTTCGATCTTTTTTTGGAATAAAACGGGCTTCGGCGGCAAAATTTAAGTATTCATCAACAGTAAGATCGCCGTACAGCGGCACGTTTTCCGGCAGATAGCCGATTCTTTTTTTAATCTCCAGCGGCTGTTCATCAACGGCGATACCGTCTATCATCGCGGTTCCGCAAGACGGAAAATGAAAACCTGTCAAAATTTTCATTATAGAAGTCTTTCCGGCTCCATTCGGTCCCAAAAATCCCAGAACCTGCTGATCACCAACAGAAAACGAAACATCAGTAACCGCCTGCACGGAGCCGTAAAATTTGGATAAATTTTGCACTTCAATTTTCGGCGTTTGAACACTCATGAAGTTTTTACTCCTTTTTTTATTGGGTAGCTGGAATCGAAATACGAAATCTTTTCATGTAATTATGCATAGATTACGAAAATCAATCCGGCTCCCACAAAAATATTAACAATTTTAATCAACATATTCAATCGGAAACACCATCCGGTCTTTTGAGAGGACTGTTTCGGGAAAGATCGATTGAGCTTCTTTTAACAATTGTTTTAGCTGGTGTTCTGTGTAACGGGGGCTGTAATGGATTAACGCCAGTTTTTTTATGCCGTAAGAAGCGGCGGCGATTTTAGCGGCTTCTTCGGCTGTCATGTGCTTTTTGGAATGCGCGTCCTCTGCGAGTTCCTTACTGAACATTCCTTCGCAGATAAAAAGATCAGAGCCGATAACATGTGTCGATATTTCGTTTAAGGCAAGCGAATCGGTTACAAAAGAAAATTTTCTTCCCTGTCTTGCAGAGCCCATAACTTGTTCAGGACGCACTTCCCTGCCGTCATCAGTTTTTATTATTTCGCCGTTTTGCAGCCTGCCCCATAATTTTCCCACGGGAATATTTAAGTCTTTTGCTTTCTGCGGATGAAATTCACCTGGACGCATTTCCTCTTCCAGCGTATAACCGTAACAGGGCTTTGTGTGCGAAAGAGGAAAACAGCGGACATGAAAGCCATCGCCCTTGTATACAATTCCCGGAGATGTGATTTCCTGTACGATTATTTCATAGTTAATGTACATATCAAGAACACGGCGGCTTGATTCGATATATTCGGCAATCCGCGGCGGTCCGATAATGTAAAGCGGATCGTCTCTGTCTACCTGCGAAGAAAGCATTAAAAGACCCGGAATGCCCGTAACATGATCGGCATGCATGTGGCTGATAAAAAAACATGAGATTTTTTTCCAGCGCAGATTAAGCCGCCTAAGCGATACTTGAGTTCCTTCGCCGCAGTCAAAGAGAAACAATTCTCCTTCGCGCCTCAATAATACTGATGTTAAATGTCTGTTCGGAAGCGGCATCATTCCGCCGCAGCCGAGTATAAAAGCTTCCAGATTCATTATTTACTTACTCGTCTTTCGGAGCTATCTTGTATTGTTTAACTTCATCGCCGCAGATAACCGCGCAATTGCGCCCAGAACTCTTTGCCGAATAAAGTGCTTTATCCGCCTGATCATACAGAAACTGCGTATCATGATGCGTACCGCAGCGTATTATATAAATCCCTATGCTCATCGTTACATAATCGTTGACCTTGGATTTTTCGTGCAGGATTTTTAAATCCCTTATAGTGCCTGTCCATTGATTAACAATTTTATCAACATGGCTTGGATCTTTTTCAAACCATAACAGCGCAAATTCCTCACCGCCGACCCTTGCCGCGTAAACGCCCAAAGCGGACAGCGAATTTAACGCAGCTCCGATACTGCGAAGACAATCATCGCCTTTAGGGTGTCCGTAATGATCGTTATAAAATTTAAAATGATCGATATCAGAAAGCGCGACGCAAAGCCATTCATCCGATGTTCTGTAGTTTGATAAAAACCGCTGGAAGGTCGCGTTAAAATCGCGGCGGTTTCTAAGCTGGGTTAATTCGTCTGTAATACTTTGGTCGACATATTTGTTGCGTTCGTCTTCAAGATCGTTTGCGCTTATCTCCAGCCCCAATCTGAGCTTGGTAATATTCCAGCCGAAAAATAAACTGAGTGTGCCCGCAACAACTGTATTGATAATAAAATAAACCGGATTATGAGGCATATTCATAATTAAGGCTGTTGCTATAAAAATAACCATGGCGCTTATTGTAAGAAGAAGATTTAACTGGGGCGGATTGATAAACAGCAAAAGAGCGCAAATAAGAAAACACGGAAAAATCGCGGCAATTGAATCAGGTTTGGATATTATGTCAACATAAGTTCCAAAAAACAAAATATTCGTGAAAAAAAGCACTGTTAATAAAAAAATGATCCGTTTGCTTACATTCATCTGCTGCATTATATAATTGGCATAAAAGGACATCAGCAGCGCAAAAACAGCTATACCCGCATAAATTCCTGCTTTAACAAAGCCTTGTTTTATGGTTTCTTCAAATATTAAAGGAAAAATGGAAAATAATACCGCCAAAGTCGCAACAATTGAATTTCCGTGACGGAGTCCCAGGAGATTATTGTTGAAAACATTATTCATGCACTCTTGATACTGTTCTCGTCCGAATGAGTAAAAGCGCCATGAATAAAAAAATTTATGCATAAACAGACTCCCTTCTCAATTATTATAGAGTAATAAAGTACATTTGTGAAGATAACACAGAATTGTTTTCTATAAAAAACCATATATTTCAGGATAAAAGAGAGGCGGCTGTTTATCAGTTTTTAAAATTGAGTCTTACAGCGTTCGGCAAAACCTGTTAAATTATGAAATTCAACCAGTGAACCGTCATCAAGATGTACTTTTCCGGTAAAAAAACCGAATATCTGACGACGGCTGGTATTATGAAAAAAAAGACTGCGGCGATCACTTCGTTCCTGATGAGGATTAAATTGCATCTCCAGCCTGTTATCATTGCTGGTAAACCGCCAGGGATCAAGCCAGTTTGAAAGAGGTATATGAAATGTTACCTGATCCAGCTTGTGCAGTTTTCCATTTACAAAAAAGCCATTTTCCGTACCAAGGGAAAAATCCGCAGAACTGTAACCGACGCAAAAACCGAATAAATGTCCTTCGATCATTCCGCAGGAAGCAGCCCAGTAGCGGATGTCCGAATTTGGCCGGACGCACCTGTTCCAGTCAAAGATACCCCATGCGTTTCCCCGTGTAAAAACAATTTCTGTGCCGCCGAATTGAATTACTCCTTCTGTAAAAAACCACGGAGAACACCGGGATAATCTAAAAGCATTTTTTTCATTCCTCCACGGCTGGTTTGTAATAAGCGATTGTGATTCATCAAGTTCACTTAAAACAAGCGCGCCGCGAAGGCTGCGATGTTTTCCAAATCTGGGGATATCAACCTTGATGATTCTGGCTCCGCTTTCCATATAAATAAAATCAAGGTGATTTTTTTTATTTTTCCAGCGGACAGAACCTGATGTACTGTTGGCGGGCATTTCGTACGCGCCAAGAGGCAGTATCGTTCTGATGGCTTGAGTCGTGCGTTTTTTATCCCTTAACGAAATCACGGTAGCGCACATGTATCCAAGCCAGCCGTCGTCCCTGATTTCAAATACAGCCATGTGCGTAGGAGAAAATAAAATGTATCGATCCGATTCGGATATTTTATATTTTGGCGCGTAAGTTAAAGCCGGATCATAATAATAATAAGCCTGCCTTGCCCAGCCGAAATTCTGCGGAAACCCTTTTTCATCGAATATGGATATCCGGCTGAAAATTTCATTTTGCGGCATATTTTACCTGTTTACAGTAAAGAGCTTGCATGGTATTTATAACATAACATGGATTATACAGGAATTAAAGCATTAGTAATGGGACTGGGTCTGCACGGCGGCGGTCTTGAGTCGGCGCGGTTTTTATTAAAGCGCGGAGCGGAGGTAACTGTTACCGATTTAAGGGAAGAAAAAATTTTAACGCCTTCCATTGAACAACTGGAAAAAACCTGCAGCGAATTGAAATGCAGACCTGTTCGATATGTGCTGGGCAAACATGAAATTGAGGATTTTAAAAACGCAGATATGGTGATAAAAAATCCGGGAGTAAGACCGGACTCTCCTTTTTTAAAAGTCTCCAAACAAATAGAAACTGATCTTTCTCTCTTTCTTTCGCAGTCGCCGGCAAGACTTTTTGCCGTAACAGGCACTAAGGGAAAATCCGGCACCGCTTCGGCTCTTCACTGGATTTTATCAAAAGACAGAGAAAAAGGCAGCGCGTATCTGGGAGGAAATATAACTGTCTCTCCTTTAACTTTTTTGGATAATCTTACAAAGGATGATGATGCTGTACTGGAACTTTCAAGTTTTCAGCTTGGCGACATAAAAAATAATTTAAATTCTGACGGAAGCAAATTATTAAAACCTTCCGCGGCAATAATAACAGCCATTATGCCGGATCATTTAGATCGCTATGCGTCAATGGACGAATATGTAGATGATAAAAAAAACATATACCGCGGACAGGATGAAAGCTGCATTACCCTCGCGGGCGATGACAAATGGGGAAAAAGTTTCCTTGCAGAAACAAAAGGCTGTCCGCTGACATACTCGCTGAAACAGGGAGTATCATCTCCGTTAGCTGAAGGACAAAGCGGCGGCTGGATTGATTCAAACGGATTGGGTTTGGCGCGTTTTTACAACTGGGATAAAGTTTCCGAAAAAACCGCAGAGCTGGTTCCAAAAGATTTAATTACGCCTGGTTCTCATCAAAGATTAAACATGTTATGCGCGGCTCTTGCGGCTTACAGTCTCGGCGTTAATGACGAAACTATCCGCGGCGCTCTGGCTTCTTTTTCCGGAATTGAACACCGCCTTGAATTATTCCACAGCGCCAACGGAATTAATTATTACAACGACAGCGCCGCAACAATTCCCGAAGCCGCAGCCGCCTGCATCGAAGCGTTAACAGAAAAAGCGCCGCTGGTTCTTGTAACAGGCGGCACAGACAAAAACCTGGATTTTTCCCCGCTTGCAAAGGCCGCAAAAAAAGCAAAAGCCATCATCCTGCTTGCAGGAAGCGGCAGCGAAAAACTCGCCTCTCTTTTTAACGAAAAAGGCATCTATTATTCCGGTCCCTTTAATGAATTTGAAAAAGCCGTCCGCTGCGCAGACAGCAAGGCAAAAACAGGAGATACAGTCGCGCTGTCGCCCGGATGCGCAAGTTTCGGAATGTTTTTAAATGAATTTGACCGCGGGAAAAAATGGAAAGAAGCCGTTTTGGAATTAGGAGACAGGAAGTAGAAGGCGGGAATTTTTTTCCGCTTCCTTACTCCTGATAAAAATTCTTAATTTTGGAGTAATTTTTTGGATATAGAAACGCTGCAGAAAAGAGCCTCTATCATAAAAAAAATTCGCTCTTTTTTTGATGATAATGGTTATCTTGAATTGGATACTCCCCTGCTCTCTCCTGATTTGATTCCGGAATCCTGTCTTGAGGTTTTTCAAACTGAAAGGCTTTATCCTGCGGGGAGCAGAAAAGAAAATCAAAAGTTATGGCTTGTTCCGTCTCCTGAAATTTGGATGAAAAAAATTATCGCGCAGCACCGCGTAAATGTTTTCCAGATTTGTAAATGTTTTCGTAACGGGGAACAAAGCGGGCGTTTGCACTCCAGCGAATTTACAATGCTTGAATATTATACGATGGATGCCGGTTATATGGATTCGCTTGCGTTAACAGAAAAGCTGTTTGAAATTTTTAACATAGAATCAGCGCAAACAAAAGAAGAAAAAAGAAATATTTTTTTACCGTTCGAGAGGATAACTGTCGCGCAGGCTTTTTTTAAATATGCGGGATTTGATTTATTTGAGGCAGCCGGGAAAGGAGAAAAGGCGATGGCGGAACAGGCGCGGAGGCTGGGGCTTGATCCCATGTCCGGCATGACTGTTCCTCAGCTTTATGATTTAATTTTTATTCACGCGGTTGAGCCTTGCCTTAAAAGCGGCAGACCTGCCGCATTGATTGATTATCCCGCGTTTGTTCCCTGTCTTGCCAGAGAAAAGGAGGATGGAAAAACTGTTGAGCGCTGGGAGTTGTACCATAATGGGATTGAACTGGCGAATTGTTTTTCTGAAGAAAATGATCCGCAGAAGGTAAAAGAATTTTTTATAAATGAAGAAGCGGAAAAAAAACGCGCCGCTGTTGTAAAACACAAAGTTGATTTTGAATACTGGAAAATTTTTGAAGGACAAAAGTTTCCGCGATGCAGCGGCGTCGCCATGGGACTGGACAGGCTCATTATGGCTTTAACAGGCAGATCGAGCATTGACGGAGTGTTGATGTGCAATAACTAACGCGCGGTTAACATTTTTAAATTGAAAAAGTGCAGAATATGAAGTTTCCGAAAAACTCAAATTTAGTTTTTACTCTTATTGTTTAACTTCTGAATGTCCCGAACAGTCAAAATTTGCTATAAACGAAGATACACCGCTTAGAATGGGCTGAATTTGCGCATGTCCAATGAAACGGTAGTTGACATTCCGCATGGCGATAACATCATCCAAAAGCGCCCTATTCATATTTGTAAAATTCATCGAAAAGAAAAATCTTGCTTCTCCTGAACCATTGGCTGGAATTTGAAACACTTCTCTTGTTATGCTTTGCCTTGCTCCCGGAGCGCGGAGATTACTTCCAGAGCCTGTAGCCCATAGACGACCGTTGCCGTACAGTTCGTAAGTTATGGATGATAATTCAACGGCAAAATCATTTGGATTATCAATTTTGATGGCAGCCTCAAATTCAGTAACAACAATATCAGCTTGAATTATATATATCGTTATAACATCAAATTCCGGATCTATAATTTTTACAGTAGGCTCGGGTTCAGATACAGGTTCTGGCAACGGCTGAGATTTACAGCTTAATAAAATTAAAATCAGCAAAATTAATAATGATAATTTACGCATAATTTAATATCGGCGTATTAATAATGCCTGATTAACTGCTATTTTCTTTAAATATATGAGAATTCGCTGTAAAAAACGGTGTTGTTTTCGGTGCTGACAGCGCTGACAAGATTATCGGCAGCCGAGCAGGTATGCGTCTTATCCAGAAGACCGCTTTCAAAAAGTCCTGCGACAAGCGCGCCGCCGCACGCATTGAGGCGTCCGTCCAGAACAGCCGAGGAGAGAGCCGGAGTATTCCTTGCGGTAAAGAGATTTACCGTTTCTTCAGCTAAAGTGCGCGCGGTCGCCTGATTAGTATCACAAGATAAATTACAGGAAACAATTATTAAGGTTTCGTTAAGCACCGGAGTAATTACAGCTTTTAAGGCATTCGCAAGGTCATGAATATATATTGCATTCGGCTGCCCCATTAAAATCGGCACAATGGAAGCCTCTGGAAAGCAATATTTAACAAACGGCAGAAGGATTTCTATGGAATGTTCGCCAAGGTGTGGAATGTCATTAATTTCTATATAATCACCGTGAAATTCCAGTTCTTCAGACATTTGTTTATCTACAGGGATATTTCCAAGAGGAGTATGAAAAGAATGAGAATTGGATAAAAACAGACCGCTTTCCCTCTTGTCATGAATCGGTCCAAGGATTACAACACTTCTTATATTCCGGCTCCTGCCCATTGCCGAGGAAAAAGCATTAGCAATCAGCGTACCGGAGTAGCTCCATGCGGCATGGGGAGCGATAAAAGCCTGCGCAAACCCTCCTTTTCCCTCTTCAAAGCCGAAAGATCGAAGATAGTTTAGCATTTCCTTCCGGTCATCGGGATAAAACATTCCGGCTCCAACAGGACTCCGGACACGTCTTTTCTGGGCAAGCATTGCTTCCATATATTAACTCTAGTGTTTGAAAGGTCAGTATGCAAGGAAAAACAAGAGATTTTGAAAAATAATAATAAAAAATAGCTGCAAAATAACCAGAACATTTGAAAAAAACTCAATTCCTAATTTAAAAGATTCTGCAGTTTTCCAGTGAGCGCAGACGGGAATCTTCAAGTTTTACATGGAGATTTTTTTCCTGTGTTGGAATTACAAGTCCTTTGGGAGCGTTTTTGGCGCGGCGCAGATATTTTACCTGTGTGTAAAAGAGATCGCCTTCGGCGCTGTTTCTGCCTTTTGAATAAAAGAGCGCGAGGTTTCCTGCGTCAAGCAGAATTTCCAGAGGATAGGTCTTCCCTGCTCTTTGTTTGATAAATACATAAGAGCCGTGATAATCGCGGGCATGGAGCCACATGTCGTTTCCTTTTACATGGCGGCGCAGAAGTTCGTCGTTTTCTTTTGCGTCCCTTCCGACAATGATCAGCCAGTCGCCGCGTTTGAACGAAAGCCCGGGGCGCGTGCGATGTTTTAACTTCGCTTCCTTTTTTGACTTTTGCGCGCCTGATGTGCGCGTAACGCCGCCCTGTTTTAGGAGTTTGGCAAGAATCAGCGGATTTGTTTCGCATAACAGCCTGTTTAGTTTTTCTGTTACTTCATTTAATTCCTGCTCTCCCTGCGCAATTTCTCTTTGAATGTCCGCAAGTCCCGATTTTGCCTTTCTGTACTGCTCATAATATTTCTGCGCCGATGCCGCGGGCGAAACAAGCCTGTCTAATTCAATTCTTATAATTTCGCCGTCCGCTTCCGCTTCCAGCCATTGATCATCAGGTTTAATGTCCGCGATATTTGAAAGAATTAAATCACCGTAATTTCTAAAACGATCCGCGTTCGCAAACGATGCTTCCTTTTCGCGCAATCTTTCAAGCGCGGCATTGATCCTGCCGAGACTGCCTTCGCAGTTTTTTCTTGCCTGTTCCCTCAGGGCTTCAAGTGATAACTGCCCTCCCTGCTCCGCGTAAAACTCATCTATCTTTTTATTAAAAGAGCCGTCACCGGGAAGCTGCCGGATTTCGTATTCGCGTTTAGGTTTATTGTTTTTACCGGCATCCTTTAATAATATAGAAACTTCCGGCTGATATTTTCCGCCTGTAATTTCGCCGCGTTTAGGATGCCTGCGCATTGCATCCAACACAATACCGTCAGCGTCCGTTACGATAAAGTTCGCCGCATTCGACCAAAGACGGATGTAAAGCCTGTAATCACAGTCAGGGCGTTTAACAATAATCCGCACTATGCGGTTGTCTTCAAGCTGATTAATTTCCGTAACCCAGCCGTTCACAACTTTTGATGACAAAAACTGGGCAAACCTGAGCGGCTTATCGCTCTTTGGAACAGCCTTAAAAGTTTCATGTATACGGCAGGCTCCCGGACTTAAACTGACAAGCGCCTGCTTTGTAACGCCCATTTTATGAAACCGTAGAATTATCACGTCATAAGCGCTCTGCACAACGCTTTGTAATTGAGCGCCTTCCAAATCCAATTCTTCGAGTATTTTATTAATTTCTTTCCAGTTTAAAGACATGGTTCAGTATAACATTTTTATTGTTTTTATATTGAAATGGAACAGATTAGCTTTTTCCAAAACTCGGTTAATTTTGAAAAAAGCTCATTATACCTTTACAATATTACAATTATGCCTTACTATAAATTAGAGTTTATCAATAAAAATGTAGACACATTATGGACTCGTAATGGGAAATGTGGAGATTTATCATGTCTGACTTTTGGGGATCTGCGAAGAATTATATTAAAGATAAAATAAAGCCGCAGCTGTCCGCAAACTAACCGGCTTTGCGGACAGACACTAAATAGCCTTTATGATCATTTTTTTTAAGGAGAAATTCTATGGGTAATTACGGGATGTCAGAAATACAAAAATTGATAGAAAACTGTCAGTTCGATGAATTTAAAAACGCCGTCAATGCCGGTGAAATAGATATAAATGATGAGTATCAAAAACGTTATGGAATGGGCGGTTCAGTCAGGAGTTTTTCCTATAGATACGCTCCTGATTTGGAAAACACAATTAAATGGGTTAAGTTATTCGCTTCCCTTGGCGCTGATTTTAACAATGAGATGAGGTCGTTAGTTAATCATGTGTATGGACCGGAACTGATTAAAACATTAGTTGAACTGGGCGTTGATATTCACAGGAGAGATGACGTAAACCAAACTATAATGTTTTATACGGCAAGGTTTGGTAATACTGAGTTTATTAAATGCCTCGCGGAACTTGGCGCTGATGTTAACGCAAGGGATAATAACGGCCGCACTCCGGTATTTTATACAATTGAGCAGGACAGAGTGGATAATATGCGGTGTCTTGCAGAACTCGGCGCTGATGTAAACGCAAGGGATAATAACGGCCGTTCTGCTGTTTTTAACGCAATATCAGAACAAAAAATTGATAGTATAAAATGTTTAGCGTCTTTAGGCGCAGATTTTAATGTAAAAGATAACGACGGCAGTACTCCGCTGTCTTACGCAAAAAATTATCCAAAAATTGCAAAATTGCTGAAAGCCAACGGCGCTAAATAATATTTTTCACATTATGTTTACAATCTAAAAATAAAATCGTATATTTAGAACATGAATACAATAAAGCACTTCACTGTCGAGGGCACAAAAATCCTCGATCCAAACGGCAATGAATTTTATATAAAAGGCGTAAACATAAACGGTCCCGGCTGGTGTTTCCCGCGCGATACCATGCAGGATGTTCAGCTTATAACCGATGTCTGGAAATTTAATACTGTAAGACTTTGCGCCGCTATTGGATGGGAGTGGTCGAAAGATTATAATAAAGACCTCGATCCCATAATCAAGGCGTTTACCGAAAAAAAAATCGCCGTAATTTTGGAAGTTCATGATTATACGGGCATTTATCCTCCGCAGGAAGAATACCGAGGCGATGTTAAAAAATTTATTCCGTCAATTTCAACTTTAAAAGAGTGGTGGCTCGATAAAGCAAACCGGTTTAAGGATAATCCGTATGTCTGGTTTAATATTATGAACGAGCCTGGCGCAGGATGCAGCAAAGAATCCGCGGATAACTGGCTTAAAATACACAGTTTGCTGATAGAAGCCATTCGTTCCGCAGGAGCGCAAAACATCATCGTCCTTGATGAACATGACTGGGGACAAGGCGGCGGCTATTCAAGGGGAGCGTCCTCATTTGACAGCGCGATAATCAGAATGGGACAGGCTGTCAACGAAAAATATAAAAACATAGTTTTTTCCCTGCATGTATACGACAAATGGAAAGACGGAAAAGAAAGATTCGATCAGTATTTTAAAGACGCGCAGGAACGTACGTTATGCGTAATTCTCGGCGAGTTCGGAGTCGGCAAAGACAGCGAAGCGCATTTAAGCGCCGTTAAAGGCATGTATGACAGCGCGATACCGGAAAACATAGGCAGGATTTATTGGGCGTGGGATGATAAAGCGCTGCCGATGACAACTGAGGCATGCGGGTGGCAGATTGACAGAACAGACGGAGAAAAACCGGGCAACTTAACATGGGCGGGCGAAAAGGTCTGGCTTGACGCGCGGGGACTTTTGACCGCTCCCGTATAACAAGTTACCCTTGTTTTTGAATATCGCTTAAACTGATGGTTAATTTTCCGTCCTCTTTGCGCGTCGCGATTGATTTAAAATATTCAAAGTATTGTTTATCCATCAGCGCGATATGTGAAAAAATCCAGTCCTTTAAAAACCGCGTAAAAGTAGACAATGTAAAACGCTTTCCCGCCTGATAATCCTTTACATTTTCCGCGACTGTGCGCACAAAATTATCATGCTCTTTTTTATGCCCGGCGTAACCTGCGAACTTTGTTGAGATCATTATTTTTTCTTCTGTGGCAAAGTGTTCTTTAACATACTTTACCACTTCCTGAATTACTCTGTTAAAATAATCTTTTTCCTGCGTATAATTGCCGGTAACATGCTCAAACATTTCATTAACTAAATTCACAAGCCCCTTATGCTGATCATCTATCACCTTAACGCCGCATGTCAATTTATGCGACCATGAAACAAACTCTTTTTTTTCACCCGCAATTGAGCCGCTTTTTACATTCATAACTTTCTCCTTATGTACAAAATAAAAAAAATCATTTTAAATTTACTGACATTTCAATATTATTTTAACATATATACAAGATAAATGCGATAAAAAGAGTAGAAGGCGCTTTTTTTTCGTGATATAATAAATTAACGGAGGAAGTTCATGATTTTTAATAATCCTGTAGTTAGAGGTTACAACCCTGATCCGAGCGTATGCAAAGCAAACGGAAAATATTATTTGGTGACAAGTTCTTTTCAATTCTTTCCCGGAGTGCCCCTTTTCGAGAGCTCCGATTTAATCAATTGGAAACAGATCGGTTATTGCCTTACGCGGGAATCGCAGGTTCCGCTTGATAATGTCGGCAGTTCCGGAGGCATTTACGCCGCAACAATCCGTTACAACGAAGGCCGTTTTTACATGATAACAACAAATGTGGGACACAAAAAAGCGGCGGGAAATTTTTTTGTATGGACTGATGATATTTACGGACAATGGTCGGAGCCTGTTTATGTCGATCAGGGAGGCATCGATCCTTCGCTTTATTTTGAAAACGGCAAAACATATTTTATGAGCAACGGCAATGACGAAAACGGCAAAAGCGCGATTTTACAGTGCGAGATTGATCCTGCAACGGGAAAAAAATTAACGGAAAGCAAAGTGATATGGCACGGAGCCGGAGGACGTTACCTTGAAGCTCCGCATTTATATAAAATAGGAAAGTATTATTACATGATGGCCGCGGAAGGCGGCACTGAATACGGTCACATGGTTATTTACGCAAGAGGCGATAATGTATGGGGACCTTTTTCGCATTACGCGCAAAATCCTGTTTTAACCAACAGGAATCTCGGCGGCTATCAATTGCAGGGAATCGGACACGGCGATTTAATTGAAGATGATAAGGGCAATTGGTGGATGTTCGCTCTCGCTTTCCGTCAGATTCATCAATGGATGACATATCATCATCTTGGCAGGGAAACATGCCTTGTTCCCGTTACCTTTGATAAAGACGGATGGTTCACCGCAGGAGACGGCACTGCGAATTTAAAATACGAAACAGACAGAATTCCTTCGAACGTTAAACAAATTTTTCAAACAACATTTACATTTGCGAATACCGGCTGGGACAAAGACTGGCAGTTCCTGCGGACTCATCACAAGGATAATTATATTTTCGGCGGTAATGTTTTAAAAATTAAAAGCGCCGCCGACACTCTTGATACTTCGGGAGGAGGAACTCCAGCGCTTATCGGTCTTCATCAAAAAGAATTCGATATGGAGCTTAAAGTACAGGTAAAAACACTTGACGGAGAAGCCGGTATTTCCATGTATATGGATGAAAATCATCATTACGATCTTGCGCTTATTAAGGAAGGCGGCGTATACAGAGCGTTTTTAAAACTTAATATCGGAGATATCAAGTACGAGAAAACATCTGTTAATATTGCGCATAACGAAATAAAATTTATAATTCGATCCGATGCGATAAATTATCACTTTTTTTATATTGATAACGGCAAAGAAACAAAACTCGGTTCAGGTCAGACAAGGTATTTATCATCCGAAGTCGCAGGCGGTTTTACAGGCGTTGTTTTGGGGCTTTACAGTCAAAACGGGAAGGAATTTAACGAGTTCTCGGAGTTTGAGTGCGTTTTTTCTCTGCCAAAAGAAGATTGATTAACCGCAAAGGAAGAATCAGGAACAGCTTATCTGGAGGGCATAATGGTTAATTGGGTTGATTGTGTTGGTTATCTGGCATCGGTTCTTGTCGCGATTTCCATAACCATTAAAGGCGGCTTCTATTTCCGCATTCTGAATCTTGCAGGAGCAATCTGTTTTTTAATATACGGCATAATTATTAAAAGCCTGCCTGTAATTTTAATAAATATTTACGCGGCTGTAATAAATACCATTCACGCTGTCAGATTAAAACTTGAATCCAAGAAAGAAATTGCGGTTAATGAAAATTAAGCCGTTATTATTTTTAATTACAATAAAAACATATAACATACGGGGAATTTTTTGCATAAAACAGGATTATTATTGATAATAATATTAACTTTAGCCTCATGTACAAAATCAGAAACGTTAAACAACACAGATACGGCGATATCATCTGTTAAAAGAGAAGAACAGGATAACCGGATAATTTTCGGACAAAAAGAAAACGAACGCAGACCAAGTTATGAAATCGGCGGACTTGTTTATAGAATTAAAATTCCAAATATGGCAACTGTGCGCAGATTACCGTTTAATGACAGCGAAACAACAGATACTTTGCCAGTAAATACGGTAATAGATATTGCCGGAGCCGACAATGGCTGGCTTGCACTTACATGGGGCGAAGAAAGCCACGGTCCTCAAAAATACGGATGGATTTTAAGCGAAGAAATAAATATAAAAGATTTATTTACAACAGAGCTTTTTATAATTAACACGGACACCGATACTCATGGAAATTTAACGTTAAACGCTCAATATATTTTAAATGATGAAGTAAAAGAATTTATTATAATACCCAATAAACAGAAAGACTTTAATAATTACACTTTCTTCTGGGATTACAGAAACGATAATTTTCATTACAGCTGTAAACCTGGTTTATATATATGGAATGATGATAACAGGGAATTAAATCATATATCATACATTATTAGCGACGGATTTTTAACATGGAAACATTTAATTACAGGCGATTTAAAATATTTATTCATGTATTCTGACTGGGAAGGCTCAAGTCTAAACAGCGTTTGTATCTGGAATCTTGAAAACTGCGAAATTATTTTTACATCCAGATATTACGGAAAATTTAACCTAAATGAAGAAACAATGGAAACCGCAAAATATTATGACTCATATTTCGGAGGCGAATGGCAGAATCACGAAGGTGAGGATAATTGGACGTATGGAAATTATCTCACCGGCGAAGAAAAAGAGTTTGCCAGAAATTACATCGAAACAAATAATATCCCCGAAGAGTTTTTACGTGAAATCGAACTTGGATACGGCGCCAAATTTATCATGTTTATAATTTTGATTGAGCATAACATTGAAACCAATACAGATAAAATTTCAGGCGGTAAATACATTGTTTATTCATCATAATCAGCGTTCCATGGTATTGTTCTTTTTTTAAATTATGATAAACTGAACTCATGTCTACTGATGATAAAAAAATTATTTACTCCATGTATAAAGTTTCCAAAAAACATGGAACAAAACAGGTTTTAAAAGATATCAGCATATCTTATTTTTACGGCGCGAAAATCGGCGTAATCGGTCTTAACGGCTCTGGAAAATCGAGCCTTTTAAAAATTCTCGCAGGCAAAGACACGGAGTTCGCAGGCGAAACTTCGATCAGCCCGGGATTTTCAATCGGGTTTCTCGAACAGGAACCTTTCCTTGAACCGGGAAAAACAGTAAAAGAAATTGTGTCCGAAGGAGCGGCGCAGCTTGTCGCGCTTCTTGCGGAGTTTGACAAGGTAAGCGAAGCGTTCGGAGAGCCGGACGCGGATTACGACAAGCTAGGCGCTAAACAGGCGGAGCTTCAGGAAAAAATTGAAGCTGCCGACGGATGGAATCTCGACAGCCGTCTTGAACTTGCGATGGAAGCCCTTCGCTGCCCCGCAGGCGGCGAAGTTGTCGATCATCTTTCCGGCGGTGAGAGGCGGCGCGTCGCTCTCTGCCGTCTGCTCCTTCAAAAACCGGATATCCTGTTACTCGACGAGCCGACCAATCACCTGGACGCGGAAACTGTAGCATGGCTGGAGCGTCATTTGCAGAATTATGCTGGCACTGTTATCGCGGTTACGCACGACCGCTATTTTTTGGATAATGTCGCGGGCTGGATACTTGAACTTGACCGCGGCGAAGGCATTCCATGGAAAGGCAATTATTCGAGCTGGCTTGAGCAGAAAGAAAAACGCATGGCTCAGGAAGAAAAAGGAGAGAGCGACCGCCGCAAAACATTACAGCGCGAACTTGAATGGATACGGATGAGTCCAAAAGGCCGTCACGCGAAAAGCAAGGCGCGCATTTCAAATTACGAAAAACTTTATCAGGATGATGAGAGAGAACGCTCCAGAAGCGGCGCGCAAAATTCAAGAATAACGATTCCCGCAGGACCGCATCTTGGAAAACTTGTTATCGAAGCGCAGGGACTTTCTAAATCATTCGCGGAAAAACTGTTATTCGACAATATGAGTTTTACGGTTCCGCCGGGCGCGTGCGTCGGCATTATAGGACCTAACGGCGCGGGAAAAACAACTCTTTTTAAAATGATAACAGGAGCCGAAAAACCTGACAGCGGGGAACTGCGTTTGGGAGAGAGCGTTAAACTCGGCTTCGCCGATCAGATGCGCGAAAAACTTGACGGTGAAAAAAATGTTTGGGAGCAGCTTTCGGGCGGACAGGACTTAATAAAAATCGGAACGGGGCAAAGCGCGAGAGAAGTCAACTCGCGCGCTTACTGCGCATGGTACAATTTTTCGGGAGCAGATCAGTCCAAAAAAGTCGGCGTACTCTCAGGCGGAGAGCGCAACCGCTTAAACCTCGCGATGATGTTAAAGGAAGGAGCGAACGTGCTGTTACTCGACGAGCCGACAAACGACCTCGATGTAAATACGTTACGCGCACTTGAAGAAGCACTCGACACATTCGCAGGCGTTAGCCTTGTAATAAGCCACGACCGCTGGTTTTTGGACAGAATTGTTACGCACATACTCGCCTTTGAAGACGGCGAAGTTGTCTGGTACGACGGCAACTGGTCGGAGTACTCTGAATGGAGACGCGAAAAACTCGGCTCCGCCGCGGACAGTCCGCACAGGCATATTTACAGGAAACTGGAAAGATAAATAATCATTTTGTTATGCGAAATAATTCTTCCGCGTTTTTCCTGCGTTTTCCCCTGTTTTGCCATAAAATTTCTAACGGATTCAAACACGGTTTTCGCGGCTTCGGCGTTCATTAAAAGCTAAGGCAAAAATATTATTTCGTTCTTAAAATAATTTCCTGTTTTATCCAAAGAAGGATTTAAATGATTATAAATTATGCCCGCGCTAAGCCTGATCTCATGACAAGAGTAAAAAACGACGTGCCGCATGATTCAATCATCAGCAGTGTCCAACATCGTTTCGAGCAAAAATCAGATCAGCTCCGTATCCTGCGCAATCATCTGCGCAAAATTGTTTACAGCTTTTTCAAAATCCAAATCCCCGAACGGACGCAGAAGTTTTCCTGTTACTCCTATGTCAAGAGCGAGATAAGCGGCTCTTCTAGCGGTATTCACCACCGAGCTTATTACTTCCTCGCAGGTAAAACCTGCCCCAGATAATTTAAGGCGGTTCGCGCCGAAGGTATTTGCATTAATTATATGGCTTCCGGCTTTCGCATAACATTCATGAATATTTAATACAGTCTCGTTATTTGTAATATTCCAGAGTTCAGGAACCTCTCCCCCTGCAAGTCCGCAGGCTTGCAGCATGGTTCCCGCCGCTCCGTCAAAAAAAGCCGCTCTTTTCCAAGCCGTTATAAAAATCCATTACATTGCTCCTTTAAAGCCGCATTTTTTTATCTTCACAGACTGCGCACCCAAAAGATTCTCCGCATTTTAATAGAGTTTGTTTTTGTTCTTTTGAAAAACCTATAACGGCGGTAACAGATTTAGAAGGAGTCAGCATAAATCCATCTGTTAACGAAAGTCCGATGCGTGAAGCGTCAAGCAGATTTAAAATATCTTTCTGATAGACAAGATCAAAATCGCCGTATCCGGGACTGTATCGCGTAACAGGAAAAAGTTCTTTAAGCTCCTGTGTCTGCAGGAATTCATTTTGTATTTCGTCAATATATGTTTCGATCATGGCAGCGCTTACCTTCTGCGCGATTAATGTTTTTTCCATGTCAAGTACGCTGTATTTCCTTATTAAAACATCCGCTTTTGCGCCGAGCGTAGCAGCTAACAACACAACGCGGCTACAGCCGTTAAGATGCCCTGCAAGAGTGACGCTTGACACAGATATTCCGCCGAATTCAATTGACCGCGAATCCGCTTTGCAGTTATAAATTGCGTATACATTTTTAGGCGTAATATTTTCTTTAAATTCCCGAAAAATATCTCCGGTCAGCTTTGAAAATCTCTCATCAAGGTCTATATCACCTGTTTTCAGATAACGCATAATATATAAAACCTTATTTAATAATTTCGGAAAGATTGTTCATAATCATTCCCGCAATATCCGGTTTGTTCATGGTGTAAATATGTATATGATTGACATCGTTGGCAATAAGATTGATAATTTGTTCCGTTGCGTACGCGATTCCCGCCTGGCGCATTGCCGCCGGATTGGATGAAAATTTTTCCACTATTGCTTTAAATCTGGAAGGAAGCGCGGCACCGGATATTTTACAGATACGCGCAATTTGTTTTCCGTCAATTACAGGCATGATACCCGCAATTACAGGAACATCAATTTTATTATTCAGCATACGGTACATAAAGTTATATAAAATATTGTTATCAAAAAACATTTGCGTTGTAAAAAACTGACAGCCGCTGTCAACCTTAATCCTCAGGCTTTCAATATCTTTTTGAATACTTTCAGCTTCTGGATGTCCTTCAGGATAACACGCTCCTCCGATACAGAAGCCGCCATAACTGCTGATTTCTTTCATTAAATCGCTTGCATGATGATAATGCGAGTTTTTAGGAAACTGCGAGCCTTCCGCTATGTCACCTCTTAAGGCAAGAATATTTTTAATTTTTAATGATGATAACTGCGTTAGTATTCCGTTGATTGTTTCTTTTTCCGACGATATACAAGTCAGATGAGCAAGAGAAGTAACGCCGCAATTATTCTGCGCTTCGTCAGCAAGGCTTACAGTATACGCCGATGTGCCGCCTCCCGCTCCGTAAGTAACACTGATAAACGCGGGATTTAAATCTGCTGTCCTGCGGACGACCGTTTTTGCGCTTGCAAGCTCCGATCCGTATTTCGGAGGAAATAATTCGCAGGATATTGTCACTTTTTTGGTATTTAGTAAATCGATTATTTTCATATTGTCTCCAATTGCGGTTTATGTTAATAACTATTAGTTTTCATTTTCCAGTATGCTCATCTAATCTCTATATCCATATAAAAATCTAATAACTTCAGTTTGTATACTAACATCATTTTGATATTTAATCCAGCAGGTTTTTCTTCACAAACCATTAAGTTCCCCAAAATACAACCATTATCTAAGTGTAACCAAATTCAAGGGGGATAATATGCCTGATAAAGGAAGGACAATGTCTCAAACATATTATGAGAGACAGAGTAAATTAATCGAATTGTATAAAGAATCTTTTATAAGAAAGGAAATGAACAATGATGAGATTGTATCGGCTTTAAAAATGATCGGTTTCAGTGAAAATATGGCTGCCAGCCGGGCTCGTGAATGGGCAATACTTTTTAACAATAATAACAATGAAACAAACAAAACAAAAAACAAAAGAGCTAATCAGCAGGTTTCATTGGAAGGGTATATTCTCCGTATGAGTCTTGGTAAAAGATATAATGAACTGCGATCAAGGTTTATAAATAAGGAATTATCCAGGGAGGAAACCATCGCTATTCTCATGCAATCCGGCTGCAGCTTGAAATTCTCTGAGTGTAATGCGGGCAAATGGGAGAAGCGGAGAATTGGTAAAAAATAAAAAGATATGAACATACAAATTTTACATTATAAAACCATTAAGGCGCCTTATTCTCCGGCATTATATTAGTTATGGAGGATAATATATAAAATGGCAGATATATCCTTTTCCAGTACATTATTTAATTGTGCCATAGAGTGCGCATTAAAAAGACAGACTAAGGCATGCAAAAATAAGTTTGGGGCGCCTATATGTTATGAGTGCAAGTGGTATGTACAAAGATATATTGAGGCAGACCCAAGACGCGTTCAATTGTTTATGATTGAAGCAGAAACTAAAGCGGCAATTTTAAGAATAGAGTCTAACGGGCTCCTTTCCGGATTTATATTAGCAATTATAATCTGTCTCTTGTTGGCATTGTGGTCATACAATTATGAGAAAGGTTTAGTCGATAAATTTAAACCTAATCATAATGTTGTACAACAGACACAACAAGTTCAATCAGTCAATAGTCTTGACCCGGAAAAAGAATTGCCTGGTATTGATAATAAGATATGGGAGGCATTAAGAAAAACAGCAGATGATTTAAACAAAGGCATGGACACCAATAATGATTCATTGGTCAATTGTATCGATGCTGCTGTTAGATTTTATTATCATTTTCCTAATAAGGATTATGTTTGCATCGTAGTTAATTATGATAGTCAGACAGGTATGCACCACTTATTTAATGGTGTCTGGATTAATGGTTCATGGCGAATGATTGAACCTCAAGCAGCATTGGCGAATCATAAGTCGTATTATATGAGAGATATCTGGGGTAGTGGTTATAACCCGGCAAGGAATGTTGTAGCAACAAAACAATATATTAAGTATGTCAAATAAACGGGCAATTTTTAGGAGTTAATTATGTGGAAATTTTTTATTATAACCGCAGTAATCCTTCTTATTTCTTGGGTATGGATTAGTAAAGGAATTAAAGAAATACTAGTATGTTGTGGAATATTAATAGTAATTTTTTTAATTATTAATAAGATATATATTTAAATTAAGAAAAAAATACGGATTCATATAATACTTGTTTAGAGGCATGAAAAGATGCGAATGCGGAAAAATGGTTGTAAGTTGTCTAACTGTATCAGCATATTAATATAAGGAGATAGACATGAAAAGAATAATCGGATTATTGATATTATTTTTAACCGTATCGTCAATGGTGTTTTCACAATTCATAATGGAACAGCCTGTTATTGAATTTGACATTGATTTTGGAAGCGGTTCATTCGGCATTCTGCGTTATTACGGTTATCGTCCGACAGAAGAAGAATTCTGGCTGGAAGCTGTAACAGGTTCTATCTTTCATAATCTTATTGACCACTCCGAAACATTAATATTACCTTCATTTACAGTTATCGAAGATAATGCAGCGCTTGATGATTTTATAAAAACCACAATGCGAAGAAATAATATAACAGTCTGCATAACATTATTTTCCAATTATTATGGAGGATATACCTATATAGTTAATTATAGTTTTGATAATTTTATTACATTTGGTTTTATTTCCATGGACTCTATGAGATATGTATCTCCTTCATACAAACCGGAAACGCCGCCGTCTGTAATTAATACAACACCTGTATACACTATTGTTACAGGACGAGCTGTAACTGCCGGTATCACGCAAGATGAATTAAGAAAACGTATAAATCTTCAAAGTTATAATGACATTGTTTCCTGGCTGCGCTGGGGAAGTAATAATGTTGTAGAATCATCCGGCGTTCAATTTGACAGATTAATAAATGTATTAGTTAATAATTTTAAAAACGAACGAAACTCCGCAGAAAATACTGTTAGGAATATTGGAAATGATATAAGGTATCATTGGCTGGTTGATTCTAATGGTCGTGTTACGGAGTGGATTGTTTATTTTAGGGAGAGGTGAATCATAAATATTAGATATGTATTGTTTTTTTTAAAATAATAGTTTAATATTCAGATATGGAACATAAGGAAATGACAGAATACGAGCAAATAGTACATTACCTTGATAAAACCTGTAATTTATTAGCTGAATGGCTTAATAATTCATTAACGCCATTTTCAAATAAATGGTGGAAAATAAATGTAGTTGATAAATTAAGTTATGCTCAAAGAACCCGTGTTATAGATACAAAGATAGAGTCATTAGATGAGTTAGATTTAAGAGCATTATTGCGTGTTTTTGATCAAAATTGGTATGAATTAAGCAATAGTTATAAATTTACCTATGAACAAAGAAATTATTTAAAAGAGATGGTTTCTATTCGTAATCGATGGGCTCATAAACCTGTAGGAGGTTATGATAAAGATGATATTTATAGAGATTTTGATACTATTCAACGGTTTCTCGCGTTAATTAATACTGATAAATCTTTGATTGAAGAAATAAAAGAAATTAGAAATAATATTTTATCACAAACTAATAATGTTACACTTCAACGAACCTCACAATTAGTACAGCAATCAAGTAAAACACAAGTAACAGAACCATGTAAAGCGAAAAATCTTGCAATCAGGGTTCCATGGCAGGATAACGGTTGGAGCGGACATCTCTGCACAAATCCTCAAAAAAATACATCTTGTCTTCATTTGAAGAGAATTGCAGAAGAAAAAGATGTTGTTTTTGAATGTACTCAAAGTGGAAAAGTAATATCTAAATTAACTGAAGAAGAAATTGAAAAATTGCCCTGTTTACAGGAAAATTCAGCTTTCCTATCCAATGATGAGTATATTTTTTATCCCAATTATCCATATAAAAAATACAAAGGGTTAACTCATGTCAATTCGCCGCGTACACCTGTTCTAATTAAACCATATTCTCTTATTTCCCGTCCTTTCCGCTGGCTCATGACAAAACTTTCTCCTGCACAAAATATTATCAGTGGATATTGCAGGAAAGATGAGGATGATTTTAAAGCAATTCATAAAAACAATTCCAATTATCCAATTGGAATTACTTGGATTAATGAGCCAAAAAATCAAAAAGCTGTAATTGAATATTACTACGACGGCGTATCAGATAAATCTTTGCTGGTTCCATATTTAAAAAATGTACCATTTACTGATAATGGAAAACGTATTGCATTAGGCGTTGGATATGTAAAAAAAATATATGATAATCAGCATTATAATTCCTCTGATTCTGAAATATCCGATATGCCGATTATATGGGATAGAATAATACAACATGATTTTCTTAATAATGGATTTATTTTTCCGTATAAGGAATTATTTGAATATTGGAAAAAACACAATCAGCCTGATATAGACGATTATATCTTGTTTGTTGATGATGAATACAGAGATGAGTTTAGCTATGGCTCAGAACCAGTATCTTATGACGCTTTGCTAAGTATATTAAAAAAAGCAAAAGATATTCTACTTGCAATATCAAGAGATATTCCTGAAATTAATTATGATTTTATTTCAAAATCCAAATGGATTGATAACCAAATAGCAAGATTAAAAACAGAACGAGGTATATTTCCTGCAATTGGCACGTTATTTCTTGCTTCTGATAATTTTAAAATAACAGTTAAAGAAGAAGAAGTTAAAAATATTGCTTTGGATATTTTGAAACATATTTCATTTGATGGAAGCAATGAATCTGTTGAATTTATTAAAAATGCCATTAATGAATCACAATTATCAGATAAATTTAAGGAAAAGGCTAAAATATTTATTAAAAATAAATATAATTTAATGTGTAATTTATCTCGTTTTAACCTTACAGAAGAACAATTTAGAGGTATTTTGAATGATAAATATGAATATACAATAGATAATCCTTATTTACTTTTTGAAAACTCTCTAATAAAAAAAGATGAATTTAAAATACCATTAAATAAGATAGATAATGGTTTGTTTTTTGAAATAAATACACAAAAAACTATATCCATACTTAAGTTATTAGATGCTGACTCAAAGGAACGTTTACGAGCATTTCTCATTCGTGAGTTAGACGAACAGGCTCAAAACAATGGTCATCCTTGTTACCTATTGATTACTTAATTGAACTAATAAACAATAGAAATTTAATATTTAGTTTAAATTTTAATAAGGATGATTTAAATTTAGAATCATATAGAGTGTTTATTGAAGAAAAAATTATAATAAAAGAAATAGAAGGTATAATATATTTAAAACTTCGTATTTTAGAAGAATATGATCAAGTTAGCAGAGAAATAATAGAAACCAGGTTTAATTCTGAGAAAATCACAATAGATACTTCTTTATTCACAGATATTTTAACTAAATCTCTTGCAAAATCAGGAATTGATACTAATCCCGATTTTAAAGAAAATTACAAAGATATATTTGATGAAAAATTATCAGCTTTAATAAAAATGTCTGTCAATAAAGTATCTGTACTTGTAGGTGATGCAGGTACTGGAAAAACTACAGCACTATCAAATCTATGTGAACATAAAGACATTCAATCAAGTGTATTATTACTTGCCCCTACAGGCAAAGCACGAGTTAGAATGTGGGATGCAACGGGGAAACAATTCAAAACAAATACTATAGCTGGATTTCTAATAGATGATAAATGTTATGATTCGAATTCCAGAAGATATATTATTCCAGAAAAATCAAAACCAGAATTGGCAGGTGCAAATGTTATTATTGATGAAAGCTCAATGTTAACAACAGAAATGTTTGCTGCTGTATTAAAATCATGTTCACAAGCTGCAAGAATTATATTTGTAGGCGATCCAAATCAGCTTCCTCCCATTGGTTGCGGAAAGCCGTTTTCTGATTTAGTAGATTATCTTAAAGTAAATTATCCTGATAATGTTGCTAGTTTAAGTTGTGTAATGCGAACAGAGATGTCAGAAACTAATGTTTTTGCTTCATGGTTTAAAAATAATTCAAAATCAGATGAAAGAGTATTTGATAAAATTGAAAATAACAATGATTTATTAAAAGGTATCAGGTTTCGTCAATACAAAGATAATTTACAAGAAGTCATTTTTGACGAGATAAAGAATATTACTAGTATGAAAGATATCGATGATATTCTAAGGTTTGACATCAGTTTAGGTGCTAGAATAGTAGAATCAAATGTTTATTTCAATAACGGCGGTATAAAAGCATTTAATATACCGATAGATCAAGGAGCAGGTTCAAAAGCTGAAAATTGGCAAATTTTAAGTCCTGTTAAAAATTCTCCTGATGGTACTTTTGGTATAAATGATTTAATACATTCAAAGTACCGACCTACTAAATATTTTAAAGGTAAAGAAGTTAATAATTATTATTCAAATGTTGAAGGATTACAGAAAATTGGAGTTGGAGATAAAGTTATATGTACTGACAATGGTCATTCAGACCCATATCCTTTAAATAATTTTAATTATATTGCTAATGGTGAAATTGGTATTAGGGTATCACCAGTAAAAGGAACTGATTTCCCCAATGTTGAATTTTCTACTCAATTAGGTGTATCTTATTGGGGGCATAAAATTAAAGGATATATGAAAAGATGGAAGTATAAAGGTGATGAATCTGACGGTAATTTAGAACTTGCTTATGCAATTACTATTCATAAAGCTCAAGGAAGCCAGTTTAAAAATGTAATCCTAGTATTAAATAAAAACTCTGGTATGTTATCTCGTGAATTAATATATACCGCCATTACTAGACAAAGAACAGGTCTTGTTATTTTATTTAATGACGAAATACGTTCATTATTAAAATACTCTAGTGATTTGCATTCTATATTGGCAAAACGATGTACCGATTTATTCTGTTCGCCAAAATATATAAAACTTTCTGAAGGTTGGTATGAAGAAGCAAAAATACATAAAACTGAACGTGGAGAAATGGTACGTTCAAAATCAGAAGTAGTAATTGCTAATATGCTTTATAATGCAAAGTTAGATTATTCTTATGAAAATGATGGACATTTTATAATCATTGATGGTAAAAAATTATTACCAGACTTTGTTATTCTTCATAAAGATAAAAAATATTATTGGGAACATCTTGGGATGTTAAATAATGTTAAATATCGTAAAGACTGGGCAGAAAAAAAAGCATTATATTTAAGTGATGAAAGCATTAATCTAAGGACAACAGAAGATAAAGCAAATGGTGCAATAAATTGCGATGATGTTTTAAAAATAATAGATGAGATTAAAAATGGATAAATATTATGGATATAATAAAAATTATTGCAGTTACTGGAAAATATCCATTTCATGGTCCGAAGTATAGGAAATATGATTTATTTCATGAAGCACAATTAGATATTATTGCTTGGAAGAATATAGATAATGAGGATTTCAATTACGGAAATTTCAGATTAAGGAAACCTGTAAACATTCACGAATTAAGAGAACTGCAAAAAGAAATAAAGCCAAATACTATTGTTATATTATGGGTTTTATTAGAAGAAAATATTCTAAATTTAATTTCTATTGATAATAATTATATCCATGATAGTAGAATTAGTGAATTATTTCCAAAACAAGCTAAAAAATCTAAAATAAAAATAATTAAGAATGAAACTCATAATATTGCAGAAAAAAAAGAAAAAATAAAATATTTATGTAAAAAAATCATATTTAATGCATATGTTGAATATACTGTGCAAGGATTAAAAGAAATAAAAAATGGAGAAGATCAAGTAATTTTTAATGTTGAAAAAAATGCTACCGAAAATGAAATAGAGAGTATTGCAAAAGGATATTTAAAAATATTATTAAATAAAATTGAGAATGATAAAGAAGTTAATATTTTAAGAATTGAAAAATTAGATGATATAGAATGGCATAAAAGACTTAGTAAACAGAAAACTATTACAAGTAATTATAATAATTTGTTAAGTAGAGAAGAAAAACTATTGCCAGGAAGCCCGAAAATGGCACATACATTAAATGGTATTAGTTATAGAAGTATTGCAAAATGGAAGACTTAAAACCCTTAACCCCCACTAATCATGGGCATTACATATAATAGGAGAGTCAAAAATGAAAGTAGTTATTATAACCGTACCGATGAAACCACCTCACGAAATTTCAAAAGTTCAATATCCAGTAGACGGCAATAAATCCATCGAATATGACAAACCTGTCCGCTGCCCGATAAACGGCGTTCTTGCTAAATCATTGCAGAAAGGGGAAGAAGTCAAAGTTATTTATATAATGACTTCCGGCGATAACAGCGAATGTCCAAAAAATAAAGACGAATTTATAAATGAGCTTGCTGTTATTAATCAGGAAATTGGAGCGGTATTCAGTTACGATACTGTTGATATTGCTTTTTTACCTACCAAGCAAACTTATAATAAACTCATTACAGATTTAACAGAAAAAATCCCCGAAAATGCGGAAATCTATACAGACATTACTTATGGCTTTAAGCCTGAAATATTATCCTTATTCTGCGCTCTTCGCTTTGTTGAAGAATTCCGTGACGCTATTGTTCAATTTATCGTTTATGGCAAGGCGGAGTTCAACAAAACAACTCTTAAACTGGAGCATCCTATGCTTTATGACATCACCTCCCTTTATTATCTTTTCAAATTAATGGGAACCATGGGAGCTAGTAATGCTGAAACAGCAACCGAAACTCTGAAAGACTTCTTTGCAATGTAAGAGGTTTTTGTGAATAACCGCAAAGAACAAGAAGATATATACATAGAAAAAATATTTAATATATTCACACAATGCCAAAGAGAGCAGTCCCCTGACCGCCGACAGGTATATTTTGGTCAATTATGCGGTCAAATATTCAAATGGTGCAATTTGAAGAATATTGAAGATATGGGGGAGGAAATCTGCATTGTTTGCAGCCGAATACTAAAAGAGGAAAGCAAGGCAAATATACCTAAAGAAAAAACCAAATTTATAATATATATTATTGCTGCAATAAAAATAGAAAAAGCAAACTACCACCGAACTTATGAGTCAGGAATAATAAAAATCCCTAAAGAAAAAAAATCAAAACTAAAGGAAATTAAAAATGTATTAAAAATGGAAGAAAGTAATTTAGGAAGAAAATTAACGTTTGATGAACAATCGCAATTTTTATTCAAATGGTTCAAGTTTAACAAAGAGGATTACCAAAAATATGTTGATTTACTAAAAAAAGAATATGTAGGCAGTATTTCAGTAATTGACAATGATAAACCAGATATTTTAAATATGGCGGCGAACGCTCATTATGACAAAGATATAAATGATATTCAAAATGATAATTTATTTTCACAAAATCTAAAAATACTCTGTGAGGCAGTTAAAATCATTTTGGAAAAAAAACAACTGCGAACAAGAGATTGTTATAAAGCCCTTTTTACATTGTATTGTATAGATAATCATTCCGACATTGTAGAATTGGAAGGTCTATCATCTGTCCTTGACACTGAACTTTTAATAGAATACTGTAAAAGTAACAAAAAACCGACGCAAAGAGAAATCTATCAAAAATACCATTCCGATATAAAAGACAAGAGTGCTGAAGCCCGTGCCTCAGAATTATTAGGTATCTTTCTTGCAGATTTACGTCAATATTTGAAAGAAAAAAAGCCGTAATTTTTATCTCCTAAAACCATTAAGTCCTCTAAAATCCGCCCATTATTAATACTAAGGAGGAAAGTGATGGGACATAAAGGTTATGCGACCGCTAAAATTTTATTCCTTGTGCTTGCATGGTATTAAAAAGTTAAGGAGGTTTAAAATGCAAGAACAACAAGCAAGATCGAATGAGCAAAACTTAGAGGTGCAAAAAGAAGAAAATTTAAAAGAAATTGAAGAACAGCAATTTATTATCCCAAAAGAACAGTTAGGCTATGCTGAGGAATATATTACAATAAAACGTGAAAAACCGGAAGAAAGCCTTTTGTTAAACTTTTCTCTTTCTAATAGATTGGAAGATATTAAAATGGCAATTTTCAGAAGAACAGGTCTTGATATTAAAGTGGAGAAAGCCAAATGGTATATAAATCCCTATCTTTCGATCAGTGTTAAACATCTAATGGATAAACATCAGGTTTTATTCTCAATGACAACTTTTTATGAAAAAATCGTAAGAGTAATTAGTGTAAATATGCGTGTTGGCGATAATTGGTTTTATACAGGTTATGGAGAGATAAAAGGGAAATGCTACTCATGGGATCATTATGAAACACTAGAAAAAGTTAAACGAATATTAAAAGAAATAGAAAATAAATTTGAACTTGATGATGAAGATGATGAAATATAAATCTAAAGGAGATAATAATGGAGAGATATTACAGTATACTGGGTATTCCTAACAACTCATCGAAAGAAGCTGTAAAAAATGCATATCATCTAAAAATGAAAGCTCTGCACCCAGATAAAATACACGGCACACCGTTAGAAGATACCGCTACATTTTTTACAGCGGAAATTAATGAAGCGTATAATCAGCTTATGACGCAGTTTAAAAATAATACATCGTCTAATCAAAACAATCAGCCTGCTTTTGTAGAAGAAAAAATATATATAGAAAACAATGGTTATTTATTATATACAATATCCAACAACATTAATGTTATTGTTAGTGAAATTTATAACCGCATCGGGAGTCAGCTTCCGGACAGTCCTTCGCAAATACAATGGAAAATAAATTCTGTTCTTTCTGTGAATGTTAAAAATTCCATGAATAAGCATAATATGGATTATTCAATGACTTCATATTAGGAAGGTTCTTTTGAATATGTTGTAATAAATAAACGTTTAAAGAACAATTGGTATTTTGCCGCTTATAAAATACAATCACAGCGAAAAAACACATCATCAAAATCTTATGATAATAACAATAATTTAAATTATAAAAATTCATCATATAGCGCTCAAACATATAATTATTCATATCATAATGAAAATAATACAAAACGAAAAAAAACATTTCTAATATTTATGAAAATTGCAATTGCGATTCTGCTTTTCGGAGTAACATATAATTATTTTAACAATCAGAATTTACCGGGCAGTCAATCACAAGCAAGTTATACAGGAACAGCAAAAATTTTCGCAATAGTAATATCTTGTGATTGGCTGAATGTCCGCAGCACTCCTTCATCTGTTAATAAAAATAATATTATCGAGGCAATCTGTGCAAATACAAAAGTTGAAATAATAGAAAGAACAAATAATGGCTGGGTGAAAATCAGGTATAATAACGATAAAACAGGTTTTGTTCACAAAAATTTTTTATCAAACTAATGTGTATGAAATAGTTGAAACACGGCTCTATTTTGATATTGTCATTCTTTATGATTAATTACAATCTGATTAAAACTTTCCAGTTTAACATACATAATTGCGCCGCTCTTGTTAATTTTATTGAGTTTTACAATCGGCGTATTCCCGATAAGGTCTGTGTTTTTTTCCGCTCTCATTTTAGTTTTTTCTCCTTTTATTGATATAATTTTATATATGTTTACTGAGTATTATATATTTGCTTATAATACCTGCTATTTAAATACAGGGGTTACGATAATTATTTAAATGAAGGCATACCTGGCGCGGAATAAAAGCTGAAGAGCTGCGTGCGCAAATTTATGACGCGGCACTTTTTCAGGTGTCCGGAAACATTGTTACAATTTTTCCGGACAGGGGCGATCGATATTTCAACAAAGGATTATAGAAAGATTTCCGTGCTTTTTACTGCGTCATTTTAGCTTTCATGTGTTCAAGCCTGTTAAGCGCTTCATTAAGCGTTTCATTCTTTTTTGCGAAATGAAACCGGATTAAATGATTTACGTCTTCCTTAAAAAAACTTGAACCGGGAACCGCGCCTACGCCGACTTTTTCTGCAAGTTTTTCGCAGAATTCAAGATCGTTTTTGTACCCAAACTCTGATATGTCAATCATCACATAATACGCTCCTTCTGGAGTTGTATGCTGTATGCCAAGAGAGTCCAAACCTTTTAAAAAAAGATCGCGCTTCTCTGTATATTTATGCAAAAGATCCGCGTAATATGATTCGCCGAATTTTAATCCTGTAACAGCCGCTTCCTGCAAGGGCGACGCCGCGCCTACTGTTAAAAAGTCATGCACCTTTCTTGCGACATCAATAATTTCACCGGAAGCGATGATATATCCGAGCCGCCATCCTGTAATTGAATATGTTTTAGAAAGCGAACTGCATGAAATAGTCCTCTCGAACATACCGGGAAGCGATGCGATATATGTGTGTATGTTAGGTGCATATACAATATGTTCGTATACTTCATCTGTGATGATATACGCGTCATATTTTTTTGCCATGTCCGCGATAATTGTTAATTCTTCGCGGGTAAAAACTTTACCGCAGGGATTGGACGGGTTACATAGAATTAAAGCTTTGGGACGCTGTTTAAAAGCGGCTTCCAGTTCATCAATATTAAAATGAAACAAGGGAGGATGCAAAGGCACATAAATAGGTTTTGCGCCTGATAAAATCGTATCCGCTCCGTAGTTTTCATAAAAAGGAGAAAATACAATTACCTTGTCGCCGGGATTTGCAACAGTCATCATTGCCGCCATCATCGCTTCGGTGCTTCCGCAGGTTACAACAATTTCCTTATTGGGATCTATCGCTCTGTGCATCAGTTTTGACTGCTTTTCAGCTAACGCCTCGCGGAAATTCTGGGCGCCCCATGTAATTGAATACTGATGCGGTCCTGTGTGCGAAATTTCAGAGAGCCTGTCCAGTATTTCTTTTGGCGGATCAAAATCTGGAAACCCCTGAGACAGATTCACGGCTCCGTACTTGTTCGATATGCGGGTCATGCGCCTTATTACAGAATCTGTAAATCCGGCAGTTCTTTCTGATAATTTTTGCATAACGTTTTCCTAAATTGAATAATTTAAACTGCGTTCGTCTATCAGGCGTTTTGCCTTATGTGTAGCCCTTGGCAGCTCGCCGTCTTTCAGCACTTTAACAGCGGCAGGTTTTACGCCGATGCGCGTTTTTAAAGCGTTTGAAACCCGTATTGCAAGCTGTTCATCAGTTTCATTATTGTCATTATGCTTTTCAATTTCAACCATGTACTGCGCTGTAAAATTTTTCTCTGATACGCGGATTTGATATTCGCCTGTAATTCCGTCAAGTCCGCGGATAACAAACTCTACATCGCTTGGAAAAATATTAACGCCGGAGACAATAAACATATCGTCTTTTCTTCCGACAATATATATCCGCGCGTGAGTGCGTCCGCAGGAGCATTTTTCACGTTTCACATAACCTATGTCTCCTGTGCGGAAACGAATCATAGGACGCGCGTGTTTCCGGATCGAAGTCATCACAAGCTCTCCCTGTTCACCCGGCGCAAGCACGCTGCCTGTTTTAATGTCAACTGTTTCAACCAATATATGATCTTCTGCGATATGCAGTCCGTCTTTTTTTTCGCACATGCCGGCGCATGCGCCGAAGATGTCAGAAAGTCCGAAAAAATCAAAAAGGTCGGCATTCCATAATTCTTCGATTGCCTGTCTTGTTGCAGGAATTGAACCGCCCGCTTCTCCCGCGACAATAATTCTGTTTATCGCCAAATCCTTCGCAGGATCAATGCCGCTTTTTTTTGCGGTCTCTCCCAGATACCACGCGTAAGAAGGCGTCGTCCAGATTACAGTTGGTTTAAATTCTTTTAATATGAACAAAAGTCTTTCTGACGGAACTGTCCCTGTCCAGATACATAACGCGCCGAGATTCTGCGCGCCGATAACATCCGGTCCTCCGACAAAAAGAGTGAAGTTTAACGCATGGACATACCTGTCCGTGTTTCTCATGCCTGCCATGTAAAACAGGCGGCTTTCAACATCCTGCCATTCGTCAAAATCGGTTTTTGTAAAAGGACTTAATGTGGGAACTCCGGTTGAGCCGCTGGAAGCCGAAACAAACACAACGTCGCTTTCAGGAACGGCGCACATTTCACCTAACATGCTGCCTATGCCCTGGGTATCCCGCTCGGTTTTTTTGTCAACAAAGGGAAACTTCGCCAAATCAGCGAGCGTTTTTAAATCCTGCGGTTTTACGCCCGCTTCGTCAAAAGCGCGTTTATAATGGACTGAATTCCCGTAAGAAAATTTAATTATTTCTTTTAAACTTTTCAGCTGCAGCGCGTCAAGTTTTTCGCGCGGAAGTGTTTCGATTTTTTCGTCCCAGTATTTTTTATCACTCATATAAATTATTCTCCTTTTAACCAGTTTTTACGGATATAATTCCATTTAACGTCCCGTTCATTTTTAAGAACCGCAATATCATCATCATTCAAATGGCGGAAGCGTCCCTGCTTTGTTATGTGATTTACAAGGTTCTCAGGATTTTTCGGCTGCATATTCACATCAAAACTGCCTTCTTTATATTCAGCTAACACCCACAATCCGCAGTCAACGGCTTCCTTCGCGATCTCTATGGTTTCATCAGCGGCAATTCCCCAGCCTGTGGGACATGGAGCAATTACATGTATGTACTTTGTTCCCTTTATCGCAGAGGCGTACTGCACCTTGTTCATAAAATCGTTTATATAACCGATGCTTGCGGTAGCCGCGTATTTTATTCCGTGAGCCGCGACAATTTCAAACATGTTTTTCTTTGGACGCAGATTGCCGCGGATATTTTTTCCCGCGGGAGTTGTAGTTGTGCGCGATCCAAACGGCGTAAGCGAACTTTTTTGCGTGCCTGTGTTCATGTAAGCTTCGTTGTCATAACATATATAGAGAATGTTATCATCACGATCTATAGCGCCGGAAAGCGCCTGTATGCCGATGTCGGCGGTTCCGCCGTCTCCTGCAAAGCCGACCGCGTGAAAATCATTTATTCCCTGCGCGCGAAGACCGGCTTCTATTCCTGTCAGCATGGAGGCGGTTCCGGCAAATGTAGAAATTATTGCGTTATTTCCAAAACAGAGCTGCGGAAAATTAAAACCAACCGCAGACATGCATCCCGCGGGCAAAACCGCTATTGATTTTTCACCTAACACTTTAAGAGCGATACGGACAGCAAGGCTTCCGCCGCAGCCTGCGCATGCTTTATGTCCGTAAAAAAACTCATCCTTGTTTAATGTTTTGGCTGTTATTTTTTCGCTCATGTTTTATTCCCCTATTCCGATGAAGCGCACAGTCTGTCTGCCGGTATCCAAAAAAGCGAAAATGGCGCGGATATCTTCTTCGGATATGTCTTTACCGCCCAATCCGCCTATAAAGTTTGATGAAGGAATATTGATGCCGGCTTTTTTTAAAGCGGAGTTTACGTTTGTATAAACTGTTCCCTCGTTTCCGAACGAAACGTCCTTTTCAAGAACCGCGATTGATTTAACGTTACGCGCAATTTCAGCGATTTCTTTATTAGGAAAAGGTCTTAAATACCTGAGCCGCAGTAATCCTGCTTTCGCGCCGGAACCGCGCAGAATGTCAACAACATCCCTGCATACCCCTGATATACTGCCAAGAGTAATAATGACATAGTCTGCGTCCTCACAGCGGTAAGCGTCTATCAGCCCTGAGTACCTTCTTCCGAAAATCGAAGCGAACTTTTCTTCGGCTTCTTTTATAATTTCTCCGGCGCGAAAAAGAGCTTTGTGTTCCCTGTATTTAAAAAAGGTATTATGCTCAGGTCCTGCCGAAAAACCAAGGTTGCGCGGAATTTTTAAATCCAGTTTGTTTTCCGTTTTAAAAGGAGGCAGGAATTCATCAGCCTGTTCTTTTTCAGGGACATCAACAACTTCGTAGGTATGCGTTAGGTGAAAGCCATCAAGATTAACCATAAAGGGAGTGGAGATGTCTTTATGCTCGGCGATATAGTAGCTTAAAAGAGCCATATCAAGGCTTTCCTGCGCGTCCTGCGTATAGGCTTGAATCCAGCCGCAGTCAAGCTGTGAAAGAGAATCGCGCTGGTCGCCGTAAATATTCCAGGGAAGAGCTGTAGAACGGGTCGCGTTCATCATCACAATGGGAAAGCGTCCGCCTGCAGCGTAAGGTAAACATTCCGCCATGTAGAGCAGCCCCTGAGAAGAAGTGGCTGTAAAAGTTCTCGCTCCTACAGCGCTTGCTCCCATCGCGCAGGAAAGAGCAGAATGTTCCGATTCAACATGTATAAACTCGGATTTTAAACTTCCGTCTTCTGTCATCTCCGATAAACGCTCTACTACTACAGTCTGCGGCGTTATGGGATATGCGGAAATGACATGAGGTCTTGCAAGGCGCACGCCGTGAGCAAAAGCGTCGTTACCTGATATAAATGTCCTGCTCATGATTTCTCAGCCTCCATTTCTATAACACCTGCCTTGCAGATTTTTCTGCAGATGCCGCAGCCCTTGCAAAAGTCATAATCAATGGTTATAACATTTTCTTTTTGTCTGATAACTCCGTCAGGGCAGTACAGATAACATTGAAGGCAGCCTGAACATCTGCTTTCGTTTATTACAGGTTTCAGGCTTCTCCATCCTGAATTTTTTGTTACAAGAAATCCGGCGTCATACGCCGTTGTTTCAGGATAATCTTCAAGTTTAAATATTTTATTTTCTCTTAAAAAAGGTTTCATTTTACAGCCTCCATTGCGGCGTTAGAAGCTTCGCTGTAAGCAGCGCGGACGACGGCAATGTTGCTTTCAACAAGACGCTTTGACATTGTAAGTGTTATCGCTTTTTCAATTTCGGTAAGCGTAATGTCAGGATGAACTGCCGCCAAAACACCGAGCATTGCGGTGTTTGTGATAACAGCTTTTAAAATATCCTTTGTGATTTTGTCAGCGTCAACCGCTATAATACGCGGATCTGAAAATTGTTTTACCGTATTTAAAAGAAGTTTTCCGTTTTCTTTTAAAACGCCCAGAGCTTCTTCGCAGTAAAGCGTATCATCAAGATAAATTAAAAAATCGCATTTTTTAATCTCGCTGCGGTTATTTATCGGGCGGCTGTCCAGTTTTGTAAAAGCGCGGACTGGAGCGCCCCTTCGTTCAGGTCCAAACGAAGGAAACGCCAAAGCGAAACTTTTTTCGCTTTTTAAACTCCATGCCGCGCCCAAAATCCTCGCCGCCGTAAAAGCGCCCTGCCCTCCGCGTCCGTTCCAGATTATTTCTATCATTGTGATTTCTCCTAACGCTTTTTATCGAGCAGATTGGCGGTAAAATCACCTAACAGCTGAATGCCCTGAACCAGCACGATTAAAAGCGCGACGCAGATAAACATAACGTCAGTCTGATAACGCTGATAACCGTAACGGATCGCAAGATCGCCGATGCCGCCGCCGCCGACTGTTCCTGCCATCGCGGAAAAACCGATAAGCGAAACAGCCGTTACGGTGATATTCCGCACAAGCGACGGAAGCGCTTCCGGCAGAAGTATTCCGGAAATTACCTTAAGTTTTGACGCACCTGTGCTCACCGCGGCTTCTATCACTCCCTGATTTACGTCCAGGAATGAAGCATCCGAAAGTCTTGCGAAAAACGCGGTTGCGGCAATTGATAACGGCAGAACAACGGCAGATGGTCCTATGCTTGTTTTTACAACAAGTTTGGACAGCGGCAGCAATAAAACAAGCAGGATCATAAAAGGAATTGAACGGGTTATATTGATAATAATTCCTGCCGTTTGGTTCACCAGACGATTGCGGACAAATAGCGGACTATTTGTAACATAAAGAAAAAGCCCGAGAGCGCCGCCTGCAATTACCGCAATCAAAAGCGAGATACCTGACATATAGGCTGTTTCTGCAAATGCTTTTATAAGAGCATCTTTTAAATCAAATCTCATGATCAATTACCTCCACTTTTTTTACAACCTGCCTTAAATAATCAATCGATTTTTGAACGGCTGATTCTTCTCCGGTTGGATTAACATACAGAATGCCAAGCGGCTTATCCTCGATATATTCAATGCGTCCGACCAGAATATTAAACTGAACGCCGAAACGTGACGAGGCATCCGAAATAACGGGAGTATTCGCGCCTGAACCCAGAAAAGTCAGTTTAACAAGAAGTCCCGATGTGTTTTTTATAACCTCATCGGGAAGCTCATGTCTTTGCGTAGATTTAATCAGCTGCTTTGTTATGCCGCTTTGCGGATTTGTAAAGATGTCATAAACTCCGCCGATTTCCTCAAGTTTTCCGCCGTCCATGACAGCGCACCTGTTACAGATGCTTTTTATCACTTCAAGTTCATGGGTAATAATTACAACCGTGATGCCTAACTTTTCACTTAACGTACGAATCAGGTTCAAAATGGAAACTGTTGTCTCCGCGTCCAGAGCGGAAGTCGGCTCATCGCATAACAGAATTTTGGCTCCTCCTGCAAGAGCGCGGGAAATAGCCACTCTCTGTTTCTGTCCGCCTGACAGCTTGCTCGGGTAAACATCCGCTTTCTCAGGGATCCCTGTAAGCGATAAATATTCGCGTATCTTCGCGTCAGCTTCCTTAACGTCCATTCCGGAATTTTTTACCGCGAACGCGATATTTTGATAGACAGTAAGATTATCCGCAAGGTTAAAATGCTGAAAAATCATGCCGATGTGTGTGCGGTGTCCGCGCAGAAGTTTTCCCCTGTATTTGGTGACATTTTTTCCGTCAACAAAAACGCTGCCGCTTGTAACTTCCTGCAAATGGTTAATTGTCCGAAGCAGGGTGCTTTTCCCTGCGCCGCTTGAACCGATTATGCCGAATATTTCGCCTTTTGTTATGCGAAATGAAACATTATCTACAGCGCAGAGAATCCCTGTTTTCTGTTTAAAATTAACAGAAACATTTTGAAACTCGATCATGTTTTTACCGGTAATCTTTAGGTCGGAAAAATGACGAATACTGCTTTGATGAATCTTCTATCACTTTTCTAAACTCGTCTGAATGAACAATACTGACAATATCCTGCGCAAACTGAGCGTTTCTGTCTTCTGTCCTTACAGCAATCACATTTACATATCCTTCCTGCAAAATTTCATTAAACAGCGCGTTTGAAAGTTTTAAACCGGCGCTTAACGCGAAATTTCCGTTGATAACCGCCAAGTCAACGCTGTCTAGGCTTCTTGGAAGCTGAGGCGCTTCAATCTCGATAAAAACAAGATTTTTTGAGTTTTCAGCTAACGTGTACTGGGTCGCTTCCGCGGGATTCACGGACGGATCGATTTTAACAAGACCTGTCTGTTCCAAAACCCTTATCGCGCGCGCAAGATTGGTTACGTCATTCGGTATCGCGACTTTCGCGCCGTTTGGAACAGCATTAATGGAACTGATATTATTGGCGAAAATGCCCATGCCGGCAGTCGGAACTTCGGTAATGTAAACAAGATCAAGATTGTGCTGAGAGGCAAAATTCTTTAAGTAAACAGAATGCTGGAAAATATTTACATTAATTTCCTTCTCGGCTAAAGCCTTGTTCGGCTGCACATAGTCCGAGAACTGAACGTATCTGACGTTATAGCCTTTTTCCTTAAGCGAAGGCTCAATCGCTTCACGGAACATATCCTCATAGGGACCGGCGCATACGCCTACTTTTATATCGCCGTCATCTTTAGATAAGCAGCCCGTAAATAACGCTACAATTAGCGCAAGACTCAGCGTTAACGCAAAGCCTTTAAGTTTATATATGTATATATTCATATAAATCTCCTGTAATTATTTTTGCGATTCAGACGGAAGTTCTGCATAAGAAAACTTCCTGATTTACATAAGCCATAGCATAATACCTAATCTCCTATATACATAGTATGTTAATAGGTATACTAGACAAAACAACATACCTTGTCAATAGGTTTGTAAAAATATTTTTATTTTTTTTATTTTCCGCAAAGAGAGGCGATGGTTATATTTTCAAAAAAATTACCGGTCATTTTATAGAATTCTTTCCACATGGGCAATGTCCGGCACTTTTTAGCCCGTTTGCATTTATTGGGAGAACATTCCAAACAAGCGACAGGAGCGAAACTGCCTTCCAAAAGTTTTAAAACACTTCCCGCTGTGTATGTTTTAGCTTCCCTGGAAAGCTTATATCCGCCGCCTTTTCCCCTCTGTCCGTCCAAAAAACCTGCTTTTGTAAGGGCTGTAAGTATACTTTCCAGATATTTTACAGAAATTTCCTGTCTTTTCGCTATTTCTTTTAGAGTGATGTACTCGCCCGTATTATGCTCAGCAAGGTCTATCATAACACGCAGAGCGTAACGCCCTTTTGTCGAAAACATCATAAGAGTCAGTTAAACCTGTCCGCTTAAAAACGCGGTATCCGAAGCGTCAATTTGCCTTCCGTAAAGATACTCAAAGAGGAAACGCGTATCTTCAGGCTGCATGTTTGTAAAACGGCAGCCGAAATAACCTGCGTTTTTATCCTTAAAGCGCCGGACAATTTTAGCTACTACATTGATCGTGCGATCCAGAGCTATTATGGTAACGGTTAATTCGGCGTCTATCAGAAGAGTCGCAAGCAGAGTTGTGCCTAAAGGACAGGCAAAAAGAAGACCGGACGCGCTTATATCTAAAACCTTGCCCGCAAAATGTTCATTTTCCACCTTGCCGTGTTCAAAATACCCGTTTTGTTTTAAAGCGAAGGCAAGCACTTTTGCGTACTGGTAAATATTATCAAGTATGCTGAAATCAAATGGAAGGCGTCCCTGTTTATCGATCCAGATATGAATATAACCGATAACATATTCATGAAACAAAATGGGCACCCATGCGTCGGAAAAAATTCCGTCTTCAAATTTATTTTTTAAAAAACGCGCGCAGTTTTCATCAAGAAATCCAACGCCTATTCCGGTTGTTTCCAGATACCGCTTAAACAGATCTTCTGTAATTATCCGTTTTTTGGGATACGGATCTGTCTTCGGCAGGAAGCCGACAGTAGAAGGAATAAAAAGAGTTTTTCCGGTTTCAGAAACAATTCTTTCTTCCATAGATTCTGGTTTTTTATCTTTAAAATTTACAATTTTATATCCGTCGGCAAAATTGCTTAACAGCCCAGTTATCTGCCTTATAAGCCCGGAAAGATTTTTAAGATCCATTCCGCGTCCCAGATCGCCGGCGTCCAGTTTTTCGTATTCCATCACCTTTGGAAACGCGAGATTATAACGATCGCCGCGGAATGTAAAAATAATTTTCATATCCGTAGGAGCGTCGACTCTCAGATAATTTCGATCCAGATTTTTATAAAGAGTATCGGGAGTTTTGCAGAAAACCAAATCGTCTTTTTGCGCGAGAACTTCAGCGCTAAAATCAACAACCTGTCCGCGGTAATTAAACAAGAGAGGCAATTTGGAATGATTTTTTAACTTACCTAAAGGTTTTTTTGGACGAAGAACAAGTTCTTCTCCGGCAGGACTCTCAAGAAACAGTGCAAATTCATTTCTGTCCTTAATATACATTATAGGCAGTTTCTCATCGTATAATGCCTTAAAAAGAAATTCTTTTTCAATGCGCCCTACAGGTGTCGCCATATTCTAATAAAACCTCTCATACTGAATAAAATCAATCCGGTTTATAACTTCCCGAATTTCCGATTCGCGATCTCTTGGTTCTTCAAGCAGAAGTTCCTCAAACACCCAGCTTCCGTAGGAAAATCTGATATAAAGTTCTCCTGTTATCGCCTGCTCTCTTCCGATATATCTGATCAGAAACGAAACCGCTCCGTCAGCTTCCTGCCTTCCTCCGCCGATTCTAAAACTTTCCGGTTTTACAACTTCTATAGTTGTTATATGATTTTCGCGGACAACCGTATTAATGGAAGACAATGCGGAATTTGTCATGTCTAAGGAAAGAAATCCGTTTCCAATAGAGCGGGCAAATGTAAAAGCCTGTTGTGACGCGCTTCCCCGTCCAAGTTCGCCTATTATTAAATCGACAGGATAATACGGAGACTCGCCTCTTTTCGGGCGGATTAATTCTTCGGGAATTGAACCTCTGTAAGCGGTCTGAGAGACAGCCAGAACGGAGATAAAAATCAATAAAATAAATACGAAAAAATTACGCATACTAACCGGAATTCTATCTTATTACCATTCTAGCAAAATTTATTATTTTTATCTATAATTCTGAAACAAATGAGTAAAACAATTGAAGCCTCTCTAAACGAAGATTATACCCATCCTGTCAGGGACGCCATGTGGGGGCATATCTTCATGACCGAAAAGATCGCCAAACTGACAGAATCGGCTCCTTTTATCCGCTTAAACAGAATCATGCAATTGGGACCTGTTTATTTAATTTATCCGGGAGCAACTCATACAAGGGCAAGTCATTCTATCGGCGTTTTTCATTTGGGAAGAAGACTGCTTCTAAATCTGGCGGAGCGCGGCGCATCATGGCTTACTTCTGACGGAGTTAAATCCTTCCTTGCAGCCTGCCTGCTTCACGATCTTGGTCATTTTCCGTATACACACTCTTTAAAGGAACTTGCCCTTACATCCCATGAGGAACTTACAGGAGCAATTATTTTAAGTGAACCGGTGAAAAGCCTTTTAAGCGCCTGCGGCGCAGACCCGTTTCTTACCGCGGCAATTGTTGATAAAAAAATGAGCGGCTGCGCGGCGGGCGATGAACTGCTTTTTTACCGGAAACTGCTTTCGGGCGCTTTAGACCCTGATAAGCTCGATTATCTAAACCGCGACGCAAGATATTGCGGAGTACCGTACGGAGCGCAGGATATCGATTTTATACTTTCAAGATTATTGCCGGATAAGGAAAGAGGAGCGGATATTGATTCAAGGCTGATACCCAATGTCGAGTCCATACTTTTTTCCAAATATTTGATGTACCGTACGGTTTATTGGCACCGTCAGGTGCGCGCAGCTACAGCAATGGTTAAAAAGGCGCTGATAAACGGCCTTGAATCGGGTGTTTTAACAGGCGAAGACCTGTATAATCTTGATGATACGAGCCTTTTTTACCTTCTTGAACAAAAAACGCAGCTTGGCAGCAACATAAATCTGGTAGAATCCGTTCACGAAGGACGAATTTACGCAACTGCGGCGGAATATTCACCAGATCAGCTTGATATTTCATCAATCCGTAAAATAAAAAGCCGCGCGCAGTTTGAGGAAAAACTTGCGGGAGAGCTAAGGCGTACAGGGCAGAGAGATTTGGCGGATATTAAAGGGGAAGATATAATTGTCGATATACCTGAACCTGTATCCTTTGAAACAGGTCTTTTTGTTCTTGACGAAAACCGCAGTTTCGGCGAAAGTTCCAGCGCGTTCAAACCTCAGACCGTAAATGAGTTTATACAGACTTTGTACACAATAAGGATATTCATTAATCAAAAATATAAAGAAACTATAAAGACATTTTCGCAACTATATAGTATAATCAATAATGTAATTAATATGGAGGATAAAGATGGACATTCATAATACAAACGAAGACCTTGTTTTTAACTCGGTGCAGACTATTTTTGACGAAGTACACAACAGCGGCAATCCGGAAAATTTTTGCCTGTGCTATCAATGCCGGATTGATACTATCTGCTATACCCTTAACAGAATTGAGCCGAATTATATAGTTTCAAACAGAGGTTTTACAAGGCTTGATCAAGCCAGTTTAAAACATCAGCAAATAGAAGCTGATATTTCTGCGCTTATTTATAAAGGGTTACGCCTTGTGAATCACAATCTTCGTCCTACAGCACCTCATGACGGAAGTACATTAACCACTCCTAAACTTCATCATCCAATGTTTGATATTCCGACAATCGCAGGCCGCATTTTTGACGGTGAAAGTTTTGAGCCCATAACAGGCATTGATGTTTCTCTTTATTACGAAGGCGAGTTAATTCCAATGAGAAACAACAACTGGCAGAATCCTTTTATGATGGTTCCGAGCACTCCGGGATCATACAGTTTCTGGCCTGCTCCGATAACCGCAAGTCTGCCTGACACAGATAAAGACTTTCAATTCACCATAAGGGTTAAGTCGCCTGATTATGAGCCGTTAAATCATTTCTTTTATATCAAGTCAACCAGTAAATTTCATAATCCGCAGTCATACGCGCTTAACAGAACTTTTAAGCTTCCGGATTTATATCTTTTTCCGCCGGAAACAAACGAAGATAGATATCAAAAGTATGTTGTCGGAGATCAGGACGCAAGCTGAGAATATGAATTTTTTTCAATTAAATTTCCCCATGTTTTTACCATGAGTTGCATGTATGTGAGTACTCATTATATGTAAAAACATTAGAGAAGATGTCTTATTGAAAATATCAATATAAGCAGTCATAATAACCTGTTTGAACATAAACTGATTCGTTTATTAATATATTGACAATTCATAATATAGACCCCATGATCTAATAATGGCGGAAATAAAAAAATTCACAGGTTCGGATATCGAAATTGCCCAGGCTGTATATCCTGAACACGCGCTGCATATAAAAGATGTGGCAAAAAAAACAGGTATTCCCGAAGAATTCATCGAATACTACGGAAATTATAAGGCAAAAATTGACTATAATTACCTCGAAAAAAACAAGGATAAAAAAGACGGTAAACTGATTCTTGTTACCGCCATTAATCCAACGCCCGCAGGAGAAGGAAAAACAACCACCTCTGTCGGCGTTGCCGACGGTTTTACATTGTTAGGCAAAAATACAATGCTCGCGTTACGCGAACCTTCGCTTGGTCCTGTATTCGGCGTTAAGGGAGGAGCGGCAGGCGGCGGCTGGGCGCAGGTTATTCCGATGGAAGATATCAATCTGCACTTTACAGGCGACTTCCACGCGATAAGCGCGGCAAACAATTTGCTTGCTTCAATGATAGACAACCATATTTTTCAGGGCAATAAATTAAATATTGATACGCGTAAGATCATCTGGCGCAGATGTATGGACATGAACGATCGTCAGCTCCGTTTTATCGCAAACGGTCTTGGAGGAAAAGCAAACGGCGTTCCACGCGAAGACGGTTTTGACATTACCGCAGCCTCGGAGATAATGGCGATTCTCTGCCTTGCTTCCGGCATTGACGATTTAAAGATTCGATTAGGCAGAATCATTATAGGTTACACTTTAGGAAAAGCAAGCGAAGAAAAACCTGTAACAGCTTCAGAGCTGAACGCCCACGGCGCAATGGCGGCTCTTTTAAAAGACGCGTTAAAGCCAAATCTTGTACAAACCCTGGAAGGCACTCCAACATTTATTCACGGCGGTCCTTTTGCGAATATCGCTCACGGCTGTAATTCAATCATCGCTACGCGCCTTGCGTTAAAATGCGCAGATTATGTCGTTACCGAAGCCGGTTTCGGCGCAGACCTCGGCGCGGAAAAATTCCTGGATATTAAATGCCGTTTCGCGGGATTAAAACCTTCCGCGGTAATAATTGTCGCGACAGTACGCGCGTTAAAATCACACGGCGGAGTAAAAAAATCAGAACTTGATAATGAAAACCTGTCCGCTCTCGAAGCAGGACTGCCGAATCTTTTACAGCATGTAGAAAATATTACAAAAGTCTATAAACTGCCTGCTGTAGTTGCGATTAACGCATTCCCGAAAGACACTAAAGCTGAACTTGAACTTGTAGAAAAAAAGTGCAAAGAAGCGGGCGTAAAGGCTGCCATATCAGAAGTATGGGAAAAAGGCGGCGAAGGCGGCATAAAACTCGCCGAAGAAACAGTGCGTCTTTGCGAGCAGCCGAATAACTTCGAGTTTTCCTACGATGTCAATCTTTCTGTTAACGAAAAAATCGAAACTATCGCAAAAAGAATATACCATGCGGACGGCATCGTTATTACACCTAACGCTCAGAAACAGATCAGCCAAATCGAAAAAATGGGCATGGGAAAAATACCGGTCTGCATGGCAAAAACCCAGTACAGTTTTTCAGATGACGCGGCTCTTTTGGGCGCTCCCAAAGGATGGCGCTTAACAGTAAGAGACGTAAAAATTTCCGCAGGAGCCGGTTTTATAGTTGTTTTTACAGGAGAAATAATGACTATGCCCGGTCTGCCTCCCATACCGTCAGCGGAAAAGATTGATATTGACAGCGCCGGAAAGATTTCGGGATTGTTTTAGGTTGCCGGGAGCATTGTTCGATTTTAAAGCGAGCAGATTCACGCTCCTTAAAAAACTTACTCGCCATTCTCAGCTCACTCACTTTCTAAAAAGCAGCAAGATTGAGTGCCATAAACGTTTAAATATATTTCCCTTCTCGCAAGAGCGGACAGTGACTAACGGAACGCGGCTTAGTTCGCCCTGGCTGTCGGTGATGTATAAATAACCTGCGTTATATCCTTCCGGCAGCGGCGCGATTAACGGCTGTGGTATTACAACTTCGTACTTTAATACATTCGCGCGGTTAATATGCGATGTAAAATCCGCGGAACCATCCAATTTAAGTTCCGCCGTTTTTTCCCTGCCTTTCCATAACTGAACACTTTCTATATTGATGATCTCAGGACGCACTGTTTTAAAATTATCAAACGCCCATGATAGAAGGCGTCTGCTGTCTTCCGCGCGGATAAGGTTTCCTCCCCGCGCGGAAGGCGCGCCAAGGACGACAAGAATAAAGCGCGTTAAATTCCTTTCTGCCGTAAGCGCGATATTATATCCTGATTCATTAATAAATCCTGTTTTAAGACCGTCAACGCCGGGAAATGTCCTTAAAAGAACATTCTGATTATTCTGTACAATGGTATTCGCCCGGCGCTGGCTTCCCGGCGGCATGTTAGCTGCAACCGGATAGGCGAATTCCTGCACCGAATGAAAATCCTTAAGCGCGTAAGGATGCTGCATTATATACTGACGGCAAAAAAGCGCGTATTCCGCGGCTGTTGTCATGTTATCAGGAAAAACACCTGCAGGTTCAGTAAAGCGCGTAACGCTCAAGCCCATGCTTCGCGCTTCCGCCGTCATCATCGCGGCAAAATCTTTCACAGACGGAGCGAGACGCAAGGCAGCCGCTACCGCCGCGTCATTTCCAGAAACAACAGCGAGCCCTGTTAATATTTCGCGTAACGTTACAATCTGCCCCGGTTCCAGAAACATTAAGCTGGATCTCGGCGGCTGGCTTTGCGCCCAGCTTTCCGAGGTTATTGGAATTAATTCGTCAAAAGACGCCCTGCCTTGATCAATTTCCTTAAAAACAAGATGCATCGTCATTAGTTTGGTAAGCGAAGCCGGAGGAATCTCCGCGTCAGGATTTTTTGAATAAAGAAGCGTCCCTGTATGCGCGTCAATTAAAACAGCAGCCCGCGAAATTATTTCCGGCGGATTTTCCAGATAGGGAGAAAGTTCAGCAGGAGTAATAAATTGAGCGTTAAGATTTAATGCCGCGTTAGCGGTTATAATAAAAAGTATTAATATTTTTTTCATTTTTACGGTTCAATCTTTTGGGGAACAGGGACTAAAACTCCGCCTGCCCTACCGCTCTTGGGAACGGAATTACATCTCTTATGTTCGCCATTCCGGAAACATATTGAATAAGACGCTCAAAACCAAGACCGAATCCTGCGTGAGGTACTGTTCCGTAGCGGCGGAGATCAAGATACCAGTAATAATCTTCTGGTCTTAGATTCATTTCGTTCATGCGCCGGATTAATTTTTCCAGATTATCCTCGCGCTGAGAGCCGCCGATAATTTCACCTAACCGCGGAACAAGCACGTCCATCGCGCGCACTGTTTTTTCATCATCATTTAACTTCATATAAAAGGCTTTTATTTCTTTCGGATAATCGGTAACAATTACAGGACCCGCGGCGACTTTTTCTGTAAGGAATTTTTCATGCTCGCTCTGTAAATCGCATCCCCAGCGCGGTTCAAATTCAAAAAGACCTTTTTTTGACGATGCGGCTTTTTCCAGTTCTTTAACCGCGTCTGTATATGTAACATGCGCAAACTTCGCGTCGGCAACCTGCCTCAGACTCTCAATTATTCCTTTTTCGACATGCGCGTCAAAAAATGCGAGCTCACCGGCGCATTCGTTCAGCGCGGCGTTCAGAACATATTTTACAAAATCTTCGGCTAACGCCATATCGTCTTCAAGCTGCGCGAACGCTACTTCAGGTTCCACCATCCAGAATTCGGCAAGGTGACGGACTGTGTTGGAGTTTTCCGCGCGGAAAGTCGGACCGAATGTATAAACGCGCGAAACAGCCGAAGCATAGGTTTCAGCTTCAAGCTGACCTGAAACTGTTAAAAAAGTTTTCTTTCCAAAAAAATCATTAGAATAATTTACGCCGCCTGAAGTCAAATCTTTTGCGACCGCCTCGGGCGAAAGAGTTGTAACCTGAAACATCGCTCCCGCGCCTTCGCAGTCGCCGGATGTAATAACCGGCGTATGCAGATAATGAAAATCCCTCTCCTGAAAATACCGGTGGATCGCAAACGACATGCGGCTTCGAAGACGCGCAACGGCTCCGAACGTGTTTGTACGCGGACGCAAATGGGCAATCTCGCGCAGAAATTCCATCGAGTGCCGTTTTTTTTGAAGCGGATACGATTGTATCGCAAGATCAGGATTATCGCTTGTAACAGTTTCTGCGGGAGCTTCGCCAAGCACAGCAAGCTCTAAGGCGGCAACTTCAACTGCCTGCCCTGACGCCGGAGAAGGCACAAGTTTTCCGTCTATTTTTACAGAAGCGCCTGTGGAAAGAGATGTAAGAGCCTCTTCGGTTTTTGCGCCAAGGGCGGCGCTGCGATCGAAAGTGCATTGAATTCCCGCAAAACAGGAACCGTCGTTTACTTCGACAAAGACCAGATTTTTCATGTCTCTTTTTGTTCTAACCCAGCCGTAAACAGAAATTTCCTGAGACTGCGGTTTTTCTTTAAGAATTTGTTTGATTAAATTAGGCAGCATATTTTTATTCTATAGAAAGCGGAGAGTTTTTACTAGCTATATTCCATGACAATTCAGCGCCAGTTTTTATTCCTGCTTGACACATTTTTTTTTTAATGTAAAAATAGAACATGGAAGCTAATATATTTACTGAAGGTCTTTCTTACGACGATGTACTGTTACTGCCCGGATATTCGGAAATACTTCCGAAAGAATGTAATGTACAAACAAAGTTATGCTGCGGAATCAACCTTAATGTTCCCGTTATTTCCGCCGCGATGGATACGGTTACCGAAGAAAAACTTGCCATCGCTATAGCCCTGGAAGGCGGAGCCGGAGTCATTCACCGCAACCTGAACCCCAAAGAACAGGCGCGTCAGGTGCAAAACGTTAAACGCCATTTAAACTGGATAATCGAATCTCCCGTTACAGTTCCGGAAAACTCCCATATCCGCGATGTAAGAGCGTTAGTTGATACTTATGGAATTTCAGGGCTTCCTGTCGTGGACTTAAACGGGAAAATAAAGGGAATTATTACAAACCGCGACCTTAGGTTTTGCTATGACGACTCTCTTTCCGTTACAGATGTTATGACAACAGATCTAATCATTATAACAGGGAAACCGACACTGGAAAGAGCGCGCGAAATATTCAGGCAGCACCGGATTGAAAAACTTCCAGTTGTTGACGATGAAGGAAAGATTACAGGACTTATCACCGTAACAGACATGGAAAAAAATAAAAAGTTCCCGAACGCGGCTGTAGATAAAAGCGGCAGGCTCATTGTAGGAGCCGCGGTTTCTCCGCAGGATTTTTCAGTCCGCATCCCGTTATTAAAAAAAGCAAAGGTTGATTTTTTGGTCATGGATACAGCTCACGGCGATTCAAAAAATGTAATGGAAGCTGTCAATCAAATTAAAAAAGAATATGATATTCCGGTAATCGGAGGAAACGTCGCAACCAAAGACGGAACAAAAAAACTGATAGAAGCCGGAGCTGACGCGATTAAGGTCGGCATCGGTCCGGGATCAATTTGCACCACACGGGTTGTCGCCGGAATCGGCGTTCCTCAGTTTACAGCTGTCCTTGACTGCGCCGAAGAAGCGTCAAAAGTTAACATTCCGGTAATCGCAGACGGCGGCGTAAAATTTTCAGGCGATATAACAAAAGCCATCGGCGCCGGAGCAAGCGTAGTAATGATAGGCAGCCTGTTCGCGGGATTAAAGGAAGCT